>Ga0268263_1001355_pt1 | contig 22178 bp, 10 predicted proteins | sample Biomet5_FD_190358 | JGI IMG/M metagenome (GOLD analysis project Ga0268263, IMG submission 190358) | Microbial communities from bioreactor (seeded with sewage sludge) at LBNL, California, USA - Biofuel metagenome 5 (SPAdes) (version 4) | ecosystem: Engineered > Bioreactor > Anaerobic >... | reverse complement strand
TCCTGTATATGTAGCTTTACAACTTTTTTCTTGGTTTCCTCTGTTATTGTTTGCATGGCGTACTCCTTTTCTAATAGATATTATATTCCATTAGACAGGAGTGTTACAAATTTAATATACCACAACATTTCGATAGACATGCAAATTTGAAGTACAAATATGGAAATAGACATTTCTGGGCAAGGGGTTATTATGTGGATACAGTAGGTCGTAATAAGAAGCAGATACAGGAATACATTAAAAAACAATTAGAAGAAGATCAAATTGCAGACCAAATGAGCCTGAAAGAGTACATCGACCCGTTTACGGGTAGCAAGGAAACCAAGGCAAAAATAGAATACCCCTTTAGGGGTTGCCCGAAAAAGTAATACAGTTGGCAGACCTTTTCGGAGCCCCTTTAGGGGTATTGTTTGTTAAATGCCCTTATAGGGCTTAATCATGTCTCCGGCTTAGCCGGAGGTTTTGACTTGCTAAATTTAGATGCAGGCTTTCTGCGCGGGCAAGAATAAATAGGGCCGTCCGAAGTGATCTGATATCGTAATAAGACGGCCTATTTATTATTTCGATTCATTCAAACTTTAAAAACAGCAATCTGTCTTCTGGATTCTCCGAACGGCTTCGTACCCTTTTTAACTGTAATCCGAACGGATGCATGCGCTAGAAGTTTGTTTTTTCTGTCGTAAACGTCAAACATAATATAGGCGATACCGGTGGAACGACCTTTCACCTGGTAATTTCCGTTTGCCAACCTTGTCACCGCAGCAACGCTACTGCTTGTGGAATGAACTTTTAGCAAGGTGTCGATGCCCCCGGTCACAGACACGCCAATCTGGTAAGACCCCTGCAGAGGCATTGTGTAACTCAGTGTGTCAAGGCGGAGGGAGCCACCAAGGCCGATAACGGTAACCGGGAAAGATGCAGCGGTCTTATCGGATCCGCAAATGGTGACCACGGCGCTACCTACTTTTAACCCGGTGACGGTATATAACCTGCCGTCGGGGCAGTCAGCATTCTTCAGGAAGACTGCCAGAACCGACCCATCGGTCGAACCGGCGGTGTAAGTGACCCCCGGCTTTGGATTTTTCAGAAGAAAACTGTAGTTGCCTCCCACGTTCATCACATAGCGCGAAGTTGTATCCAAAACCAATCCGCCCTCCAGATTGACAACCGCATAGTAGCTGAAATGCGTAGTTGAAAAGGTCAGATATCCATTTGCAAGAACCGCGCCCATGTCGGTCAGTGACCCTGTTACGTTGTCATACCAGAATACACGGTAGTTTCCCGCTTGCCCGGCGGGAACGGGCAGACTAACCTGTGCGCTTCCCGAAAAACCAGACACTGCTTCACCGCTTTGGTTCAGCAGACGAATGTTGTAAAGAAGCGGGCTGCCGACAATGGGAATGCCGACGCTGGAGGATAAAAGCAATCTGAATGGGTCGCCGGTGTCATCGGCCTGTGCCTGGCTGGATACATCAAGAGAAACGCTGCCCGTCTCTGCGGGAAGTCCTGCTCCGGACAAATCCACCATAATGCCAGTTGCCGAATTTCTGATGATATCAGATGATACGGGCGGCGAAGAAAAAGAGCTTCCCCCACTGTTATGACTTTCACCATCGGAACTGCCACCGCTGTTGCGGGTAAAGGCAGGCCGGAACGTTACATTGCTTTCCGGCATGAGAAAAGTGGTTTTCGCCGCATGCGGATTAGCCAGTGTTACGGTCACGCCGTCATCCTCGGCGGTCGCCGTCCAGCCGCTGAACGTGTAATTTTTTGAAGCGGCGGCGGTGATGGTAATCGAGGTCCCCGCAACAGTCTGTGCTGTGCCGCAGGAGGCCGTTCCGCCTGTTGCCTGATAAAGGGTGACGGAATAAAGCTTTGCCGTTTCCGCAGATATTTCTAAATCCGCCGTTACCCGATTGACCGTACATACCCAGCTTCCGTTCTCCAGCTTTTCAACGCTGTCGAATTTAGCGATTCCGGTTCCGTTCACGGATACCGATTTGACTGCGTAACCGTCATCGGGAGCAACGGTAAAGACCGCTGACGCACCGTCCCGAATATCTGAAAATCCATCCGGGTCGTAAACAGAATCAACAGAACCGTTCTGAGGCTGATTAATTTTGACGGAATGTTCGCTGATGGGTTCAAAATTCACCGTAACCTCTGTCTTTTTCGATAAACTGTCAATTGTATAGATATGATCAACATAGGAAGTGCTCAAAGGAGTCTGCAGAGTTTTTCCATTTGCCGTCCAGCAGCTAACCATATAACCGCTGGCCGGTGTCGCGGTAAACGTGATTTTCGACCCGCCACCGGGAGGATCACCGCCAGATTCCAGATCAACGCTATCGTCCATAACAGCACTGACACTGCCATGCTCACCCGCACTGAATTTGACGTTATAATAAGCCATGGAGGTAAAGCCGACTTTAACTGAAATGTTTTTGTCGATATTTTCAAGCGCCCATATTTTCTGGGTGCTTTGGTGAATCGAACCATCCACGGTCCAGGTTCCTACCATGAAATCGGCGTCCGGTGAAGCGGTGACCACCACGTTATCGCCTTTGAACACTTTTAGTTTGCCATTTTCAACATTGATCTGCTCGCCGTTTAAGACAGCGCTGATTTCTCCGTGCAGGCTGTTCTGCAGAGATATCGTGTAGCTTTCGTTCGGTTTAAAGGCGGCCGAAACATCCAGATTCCCGGTCAGCGCCGAGCAGGTCAGAACATTTTCGTTCACCGTGTACAGTGCAGTATTGTTCGTTCCGGCGGCCCAATGATCGAAAATCACACCGTAAGCGGGTTTCGCCGTAATCACAATGGCGGTGCCGCCGTCAAGTGTGACGGAATCGCCGGGATTAAGGTCAATTGGTTCACCGTTTGCCGTCACGATGATGGTGTTTTCCTCATCTGTGGCCTTCGTTATGCCATATTTCACCGAAAATGTCTGCAGTTTCAACTGTGCACCAACTTTGGTCGGCTGCGTCATGGTAAACGTATAGGACTGCCCGTCTCTGGAAATGGATCCACCACCGGGCTGCATGCTCCACAGGTAATGTGTGAGAGCGGGATCGCCGGATGTGTCGGAACTGACAACATAGCCGAGCGCGGGCGTTACAGTAATTTTCGTGTCTCCCGGAATCGAATTTCCGGAAACAGCGGTCACCAGTTCGTCAGGCGTCGAAGAATTATTGTCGGTATCATACAGATAATTCGCAGTAAGATGATCGTCGAGCGTTAACTCATAGCTGTCCCGTACAAAGACAGCCGTAAGATAACAGTTGGTATCCGGCATGGTAACGGTGCAGGTGTGATTCCCATCAAAATCCGTACCTCCTTCCGGATAAGAGGTTCCTCTGCTGGTCAATCTCCATTCGGAGAAATGATAACCCGTGTCTGAGACAGCCTTAAAGTCCAGCGCCGCATTTTCAATGACTATCGCGCCGCTTTCCAAATCTGCACTGGTACATTCTACGCTTCCGTGTTCCCCGGCAAATGAGAGTGTATTTTTTGTCACCGCGAAACGGACGCTGACATTCAGGGACCCGCTTGGCATGCTAACAGCCAAAAGATTCGGGTTCTTCAGGGTGGAAGGACTGATTTCAGGCTGACTGTTAATTGTCCAACCGGCAACGCTGTAGCCGGCCATCGGCGACGCGGCAAAAATAATCTGCGTGCCGCTCTGATATTGAGTGCTTCCTTTCACGTAACCCGCAGGGGATAAGACGTCTATATCGCCCACATCCTGATCCAGAAGCTTCGCTGCCGTTCCGGTTACTTGATAGGTTTCTCCCGTCAAAGTATAGAGGCCTTGAATGAAAGTGAATTTGTAATTCTTCTGCGCGGCGTTGCTCGCGGCCATCACCTGTGTGGTATACAGTCCCGGTTTTGAGCTGGAATCCAGAGTTTTTACAGTGCCTCCGGTATCAAGGCATTTCACTCCAAGACCAAGTGAGTATGCGGTATCACCGAACACCAGCGCGTCTCCGTCAACGCCGGATCCGTCCGTAACTGCAGTGGCAAGGCTTGCGGAACCCGGCTGCACCGCGGAACTCGCCGCCATTGTCGCCGTTGGCGCAGTAACGGTGACCGGCCGTTTTGTTACGGAAAATTCCTTTGCCAGGGTTGTCACAGCCGTGCCACTCTCTTTGACCGTAACCTCCATCTTATATTTTCCTGCGGACTTTGGAGTCAATGTACCGTTCACCGCAGTGAGAGCAGGGTAGTGTTTCCCAATCTCCGCATAAGTTCCATCAAAAGGAATCCATAGGTTTTTGGGGTTGTTGACATTCAAATAAATGTTTTTAAAATTAAAATATTTGACTCCATTTGCTGTAGAAGCGTTGCTGTCTCCGTAATTCACTGTAAAATAATTACGAATTACAGAATAGTCTTCGCTGCAGTTCACCGCCTTGTACAGGATATAATCCAGAGTGACATGATCGCTACCATCCGTCACAGAGGTCGATGTTACTTTGCCGCCCGTTTCTGTAAACTTGCTAATTTGGGGTGAAATGCTTTGACCATAGACAATGCTGTCCGGCTGATCCAGCCAGTAACCGCTGCTGACGCCGGTCAAATACTGTTGATTTTCTTTAGATGCCGGATTAAACACAAGATTTCCTCCGTAAAAGACGGAAACTGTGTAAATTCCATCGGGAAGAGCCGTCATGTTGCTGCAAACCGCAGTACTTTGTACATTATCTTTTGCCGTGGCATTCTCCGTATAAGTTTTGGAATAATTATTACCTGAAATTTGAAACTGGACAGTACCGGTTGGAACGCTGCCGCTGCTGTTTTGATTGGTCAGAGTTGCGGTCAGCACCGGAGTGGATTCACCGGAACTGTTGTCGATGGAAAGGTCTATTCCGGCGTCGCGTTTGGAAAATGCAACCGGAACGGTGGGCGAATATGCGGAAATAGCGTATTCGCCCACAATCTGGTTCACTCGGCACCGATAATCGCCCGTATCCGCGGAAACGGCTGAAGAAAAAGTCAGCGTATCCCCGGTATCTCCTTCCAGATTCGACCAGACGCCGTCGTCTGATTTTTTCTGCCATTGATAGAGCGGATCCTGCGCATGCGCTGCACCGTTTGTCACAGTTACTGTGATCGATCCGTTACGATCCGCGTATAGTTCCAACGGGGTATCTCCCGTCGAGGTAGTCAGGCTGATGTCCGGCTGTCCATCAGACAATTTGGTTCGCGCCGTTAAAACGTCGCTGAGCACGCTTTCATTAGGCATCGAACCGCCGATTGCCTGAATCCGATACTCATATTCAGTATACGGATTCAAATTGTTGTCAATAAAGGAGTAGGAGGTCTGACTTCCATTAGCGGGGATGACATCCCCCAACGGATAGTCGCCGCTGCCATCCGGAAAATTGTAATGCCGGTAAATCTGGAACCCCGCGATCGAAAGGTCAGTGGAATCCCAGTCCAGGGTAATACTGGTGTCTGTGGTTTTCTGAGAATTCATTTCAAAATTATCTGGCAGTTTCGGCGGCGAAGTGACATCGTCTACCATATAAGTGACAACCGGAAAATTCTGAATTCCATCATAGGTGTATTCCATGATTTTCCAGCTGTAGCCATAGCCGTAACCCTTTGCCAAATTTGGCATGCTGACAATCGTACCGGAAAAAGATTTGCCGTCCAGACTGGTGGTAACTGTGCCCGCACCGGCCTCATAACCGGTGGTGACCCCCACGGTGATATCTCCGACACCCGCTCCCATCTTGACGGAGATCGCATTGCTTTGACTGGTGCCCTGACTGGTTTCCGAACTCAGTTCCAAAGACTGTTTGATATAGCCGCCTTCCCCATAGCCGACACTTGCGAAGTCGCCGGCCGGCAGATTGACGTTCGTTAATCCTGCGGTCGATTTCGGATAGCTCGCGGGATCGCCGAGCGTGTGGGTTAAAATGGTCCCCCCAATCTGCGGCAGTGCATCATAATCTGCTGCTACAGCATCGTAATCAGAAAGTGTAAGGGTCTTTATAACGGCGTTATAAGGCAGATTGACCGTCATTGTCTGTTCGTTATACGTTCCGTCTCCGTTTGGCACATAGGCATTATACACATAAACGTCCATCGGAATGGAATACAGTGCGACGGTATCTTGCCCGCCGATGCTTCCGTATTCCACCGTCTGGGCAATGGTGCTGGTGTTTTCCGTTTCCGTCGTCCAACCGTGTGTAAATTCTGTTTCCGCTTCAATGGTGCCAAGATGTATGCCGAGAAAATTGATATCATGCTCAAAGGAAACATAGGCGCCCAATGAAATTGTGGACGTTTTTGTATTTGTCTCGGAGTCACTGCTGATCACCCCATAGGTGGTCTCGGAGTTTCCAATATAACTGTCGCCGCCCTCCAGATGCGCAAGATCTGAAAAATAGGGTGGAGAGGCCAGCACTGCCAATATGGTTGGGTCGGAGTAAGCCAGATAGTGCTTACCGGTATACTTCAGCAGAACGCTGTCGTCGTCGGTATCCGGTGCGGCAAAGAAAAGGTTCAGTTCTTCTCCAGTAGAAAAAGAATGAAGTGCGATCGGATCATCTTTTTGATTGCCTTTCGATAGATCCAGTTCCCGCAGGAAACCGGTTCCCACAGCACTGCTCATAATTTGACCTGGTAACCACCAGAAAATTTCTCCATACTGCGACTGATAAGGCACAAAATACTGCATGGTGACAACGGTTTGTTTTCCATCCCCGGTAAAATCCCCCGCAATGGCGCCGTATTCGGCAAAATACTTATTATACCCGGTCGGAGCCTGAAGGCTGGTGTTTTCATCCAGTTCTTTTTCAATGGAAAATCCGTTTCCTTCCTGCTGATAAAGGACGCTGTCCATATAAATATCGTTCTGCGTACCCGGTCCATCCTGCTTTACGCAAACCAGATTCGCAACACAGATCGGCGCGCTGAAATATTTACCGTCCTCTCCGTCAGCCAACGACCCGTCGTTGTTTTTTTGAATCAGTTTCATATTTCCGCTGGCAGTTCCTACAAATTCGCCGGTGTCCTGATTATATTCATACATCGCCAAGAAACGGGTATTGATATTAAAGGCATCAATATCGGATTTCAGCTGACCGCCGATCACCAGTTCGTCGCGGCCGTCGCCGTCGGCGTCACCGACCGTCATGGCAGCACGGACCAATTCTGTCTGCGCGGAACCGTACCTGAGGTCGATTGTAGAATAAGCCTGCAAAAAGTCATTGTTTTTGCTTCCATGCAAAACAACCGCTTTGCATGTGGTATTGTAGGTCGTACCGTAATAAACGCCCCAAGTAATTCCCAGGTCGTCGATTCCGTCGCCGGTCATATCCGCTGCTGTGAGGGACACCATATTGGAGACATAGTTTCCCTCTTTCAGCGAATAGGTCCAGACAAGCTTCCAGTTATCGGGGTCCTTCCAGTCCGAATTTCCCTGGTCGGTTGTCGTCAGCTGGTAAATTTCAACCCGCGAATTTCCCTTTTCAGGGACATAAACCGCGATTTCATCCGTTCCGCTTCCCGTGAAATCACCGGTGGCAATCTGCATGTAATTCTGAAGTTGGTACGGCGCATCCGCGAAATTTTCCAGTGAACCGGCTGAAGGGTTGCCAAGGGCGGAGCCGGATTGAAGCAACGTTTTATCCCGGCCGTCCCACATACCCTTTGGGTCGGAAAAGTATAGGTATACTCCACCTGATGACTCGTTCGCGGCTACCGTTGCGATTTGCCCGTTTCGACCGTTACCGGTAAAATTTCCTGCAACCGAACGGTATGCGGAAAATGAGCCTTTGGCCGTGGCGATATGGCTGTTTCCGTCTTCGTAAAAATCCGCGCTGGTCTTTCCGGACGCAAGTCCGTCTCCATAGAGTGCACCCGCTCTTGAGTTGTGCTCCAGCGCGGTTTCCACATACAGCTCCGACACGGGAGAAACCGTCACCCGGTCTTTCCCGTAAGGGTTTTTGGTGGAAGCCGCATCATAACCATCGGGCGTGGCAGTGGTGTCGATTCCCAGAGCGGAAAAAACGGTGGAATCTCCCTTCGGTGCTCCCGCTGTGGCGGCGGAAGCGGGAAGCGCAAAGACCGGGAGCGTGGAAACTACAACGCAGACGGCCAGCAGCAAGGAAATAAACTTTTTTGTCTTTTTCAATTGATATACCCTCCTTCTCTGATTATGCAATGAAAAATCCGGGAACGGTTTCCTTCGTTAACCGAGTGATTTCTTCCGGTCACGCGAGGCAATTTCAAAAATTTCGTCCACAGACATTTCCGTATAGTCGTCCCACCGGATTTTCCTTCCATCAGTGGTGGCGCTTTCAAACAGCTTTCGGTCTTGTAGGGGAGAAAAGCGTATCGTGCTCATCTTATCCGCTAGATTCAGAATGACCGTGCTTCCGTTGTTGAGCCTAATTTCCATAAGATACTCTCCCATCGGATGAACACCGAGAATTGCAGGCATAATTTTGCCCCCTTATTTCATCATGATAGAAAAAATCCACCATACAATGTAATTGTACGGTGGATTTAATTGAAATGGTAGTACCCGGCGGGTACCTTTATAAGCTCACATTTTGTCGATTGCGTCCTTCAGTTGAACACGGGACCGTAGGGAAAGCTTTTCAAAAATATGTTTCAGCCTTGCCTTTACCGTGTTCTCCGTAATAAAGAGGCGTTCGCCAATCTCCCGATTGGAAAATCCTTTTGCCGCCAATCTCGCCACTTCCAGTTCGCGTTCCGTCAATCGGCGACCTCCCTTTTCGAAATACCTTCTCCGGATTGATTGAATGGACGCGGCGTAGGTTTCCTGAAATTCACGGCAGTGTTGAGCAAATTCAGCATATGTAGCATTGCCGGAAAACCGGCCAAGTTCCTGCAGCAAGGCGTTGACATACTGTCCGTTTTCAGCAAACGGAAGGTACAGCCGGTCAGGCATCGCAATATTGAGCGCTTTTTTCAGCGCCTCCGCCGACTTATCGTAGTGCCCCAATTTTTCATAAGCCGCGGCAAGATGAATCAGGGTGTACACCTGACTGAGCACGTTTGGGAAAATTCCCGCCGTTTCCAGAAATGAATCGGAAAGGCCAATCAGTTTTGCATACTCCCGCTTTTCCAGAAGGACTCTACCATAAACTATCTGCAGTATGGAGATGGATGGAAATAAAAGTTTAATGTTAGCGAAATCGCCATTCAAAATCCATTCCGGTATTTTCGATGGTTCAGAAAGCTGAGCGTAAAATATGGCGTCACAGATATCAATCGTATGCAGAAGGCTGTAATGTTTCTGAGCGGACATGTTCTCGCGCATCCGTTTCAGGGTGGAGACGGCAAGGCGATAGTTCCCCCGGTAAAGCGCAATGCGCACCTGCAAAAACTCGGCACATGGAGATATACTCCACTGATTTTTGCTTTTAGCCTGTTCCAGTGCCGTGTGGAAATGAATTTCCGCATTTTCCATGTCACCGCGCATGTAATAAACCTCCGCCTCCATGACGGTTTCTGCGCCCATTCCATGTCCCCCTGTTACCTGATAATAATATGGCATGGCTTCCTTTATGACCCGGAGATGCTCCGAAAGCATTCCGCTTTCCCGATAATACATATATAAAACAGAAGGGGAACTGAAGGTCCACATACTGTCCGAATCAAAGATGGCGGATTCGCGCGCCATCAACTCACAGGCTTTTTGATGGTGCTGCGACATTTTCGTGATGTCGTTGTAACAGGCGATGCTGCGGATGATTTCGTATTCCCCAATATAATTGTTGCGTTCCTCCTCGGTCAACCGATCATTTTCCAAAATTTTCTCAAGGGTTGCCGCACAGGTTTTTTCAAACAACTCCGGCTCGTTAAGTCCAAACAGCCGTTTAGAAAAAATCAGCATTGACAAGGGATGGGAGGATAGAAGCGGTGTTGGGCATTCCAGCAGGTAGCGGATCAATATTTCTTTGTTTTCGGTGGTAAAGCTGTTTGCTTTGTCTTTTTCCAGAGCACCCAGCAGAAGATTAAACTCCTTTGCACGGTAAAAAAACTCCATGGCCCGGTCGTATTCACCCTGTTGCAGATGCCATTGCCCCGCCCTGCAAAGCAGGACAGATTGCTTTTCTGCCGGCAGGCGCGAAAACTCCTCCCGTACACAGAGAGAAAAGAGATTATGCAGATGATATTGATTTGTCCGCCTTTCCCTGGTCAAAAAAGCATTGCAGGCCAAAAGCTGATCCAGCAGCGTACGGGCATTGTCACGCTTCCAAAGATAACGAGCCTGCTGAAGACTAAAACTATCAAACAGACAGATTCCGTTCAGAAAATCTTTCAGTTCATCACTGAGCGGAAGATAGACCGCCTGGTAAACAAGAGTCTGAATATCCTGTGCGGGGGTAAAGGTTCCGGTCGCAGCATAATTAACCAGAAACAGATACAAAGCGGAAACCCATCCCTCGCTGAGGGCATAAAGCCTGTCAAGATCGCTTTTCAACAGGCCAATGCCGCACAGGCGGTAATATTGGTCGATATCATCCGTAGTAAATTCAAGCTGCTCCAGACCGATATAATTGATATATCCTTTCAGGCGCAATTCTGCAAGATCGGAAAAAATGGCATGCCTCGCAATCAGGACAAGATGCATCTTATTGGGAAGGTTTTTGAGGAAAAATTTCAGAAACTGTTCCACTTCAGAGGAGTCAATCAGGTGACAGTCGTCAACAACCAGAAAAACCGATTCAGAAAAAGCTGTATCCTGAATCAGGAATGTAAACTCATACCGCGTTGCAGCGTCTGTAGGAAGGCCCAGATGTATCAAGTTGTCGCCAAGTGCCGCATCCAGACTGGATAACGCCCGGCAGAAACCTGCCCAAAAGTCCGCCGCTCCCTGCGTGTCAACACACTGCCAGGTCTCTCTGCATCCGATTCGTTTCAGCAATTCCCTGACCGCCGTAGTTTTCCCATAACCCATTGGCGCTTCAACCACAGTACAAGGGCAGCTTGTAAACTCATCCATACAACTGAGCAGACTTTTGTTCAGATACAGGGTTCTGGGGTTAATGTTTTTTTGTGTCCGCATCTTATCCCCCCTGTCATTGGGTATAAATCTATTCCTCTTCATGACCAAAGCATCGTATTTTATAGACGCATAGTTTAAATGATAAATATTTTCTGCTATTATTATATTATCATACAGCTGTAATTTCAATAAAATAAACATAAAAACAAAAGCAGAACCAGTGAATCGACTTAGAGAATACAGCCAGGAAAAGGGAATGGGAGCTTTTTTCTGGTACACCGGGTTGTGCTTTGGTTATCCCCGTTACAGATCTGCCTTTTTTTCTGCGGGTAGTTCGACAAAGGAATTGTTGCACTTATCACATTTTCAGAATCGAATACCATTTTCTTCTCCTAGACAATTTCAATATTCGGTTGTTTCCTTTGTAACACGTTTCATATTCAATATCTGCCTCAAACCAGATTCTGCCCAAGTCAGAAGGCAGACGCCCATTTTTGTTAATCTGCAATTAGATTCAGCTCGCTAATGTTTCCCGCTGTTCTCAATTGCCAAGAGTAGCAAAATCCGATCTTGTGACATACCTGCATAAATGCAGAAAGGGTCTGGAAAGTAATGATCCGAACGTTCATAGAAGCTTAATTTATACTTTTGTGGACAAGGTACTGATTTCAAATAATGCTCAACTTCACCATTGCGGATCATACAGTCTTTAAAATCGCATCGGGTGAGGCAGATTTAGCGAGCAAATCGAAGAAAATCCGAGAAAAAGAAATCAGAGCGTCAAATTCGACGGCTCTGATATTGGCAAGAGTGTTCGTAACAACAAACTCGGACCCCCGCATAGAATAAGGAAATACGACATCAGGCAGACGATTATTACATTTATTTTTATATCAAAGCATCGCCCAAGTGAGACTATGGGCGGTGCTTTTGTATAGATAACGATACTTCGAGCCAAATTGGCCCGAAGAGACAGGGTTCGAGGCTGGCCCCAACAAGCAATTTTGCGGATTTGTCGGAGTATTGTAACCGGCCCTGCTTGCCGTTTAGTAAACATGATATGAATAAAATCTAATCCGGATAGAAAATAACCATATGAAGCAAACAATTATCCCCTCCAGTGTTTTTATAACTGTGGGGTTCATCGGCTTTGAAATGTATTGCTTTTCCTGCATCGACAATAAAACTCTTTTCGCTTACAGTGACTGTCACTTCCCCACTGAACACGGTTAAAAACTCTTGCGTACCTTGTAAATGAGGCTCTGTAGATAAATACCCATTCGTTTGAAATTCCAAAGAATATATTTCAAAGCGACGAGTACTGTCAAAAGAAAACGTTGGGTAAATTTTTACCCTTCCTTCATCTGCAAGAATTGGTTCAAGACTGTTAATATCTATTAATTCAATACTCGTTTCCACATGATTGATGAATTGTGAAAAAGACACTTTTAACCCATTCGCAATTTTCCACATGGTTGATACGGTTGGGTTTACTTCACAACGTTCAATTTGGCCAAGCATGCTTTTGCTCACGCCAGAGAGCTTTGCCACTGTATCAAGGCTCAGCTTTTTTTCTTCTCTTACTCTTTTCAAGTTTTCAGAAATTACATGACTAAGATTATCCAAAAAAACGCCTCCTAACGGTTGACAGTATATTGTACAGATGATATCATTATACCGCACGAGCAGTATAGTACACGTACTGTATACTATACAGTATATCATGCTGTGATTATAGAGTAAAGAGAGGTGACGAGTTTAATGCCAAATTTTCTGCAATTTTTATCATATGTATTTGTTTCTAATATTTCCCCAGGGCCAAACGCAATCATATCAATGTCCAACGCCAGAAAGTTCGAATTCAAAAAAAGTGTTCTGTTTAATCTTGGCGTATCTACGGGAGCATTTATTGTATTACTCATGTGCAGCCTTTTTAGTTGGGTCATATTTGATATTTTTCCTGCTTTTCAGTTGATTATGGTTTGGATTGGTGCTGCATATATATTGTGGTTGGCCTGGAATACGCTCAAAAGCAAGCCTGTCGAAGAGAACAAGTACAATAAAGACAGTGGGAATTTGTTTTTGCAAGGCGTTGTTTTGCAATTTGTAAATCCCAATACAATTTTATATGGAATAACTGCTTTTTCATCCTTTATTCTACCGCATTATCAATCACCTTTCATTTTAATTCTGTTTTGTATTCTACTTTCTTTTGCATCCTTTTTCTATACAGTATGTTGGACTGTATTTGGCGCAGTATTTCAAAGGTTCATTGTAAAGCACACGAAAATTGTTAATGTCATATTAGCAACATTATTAACATATTGTGCTGTTTCCTTAGTTATTAAAATATTTTAGATTCATTGATGCATCAATGAAAAAAAGTTACATAAACTGCCGAACCCATTGAGATCTGTAGGTAACTAAATGTGCGCTTTTAAGAGCCTTCCAATGGCGGTATGCGATTAGAGGGCCTTTTATGCATAAAAGGCCTTATTATGTGCCAGTAGAGGAGCTATCACATTATTGTGATAGCTCTGGCTATAGCAGGTGTGAATCAATCCGCAGTAGGCTACTCGATCAAACGCACCCTCAATCAACTCTATAAGTACCTTACCGACTAATGGCACCCTTGCCAAACGGCCCCGTCATTTTGGCGGGGCCGTTTGCTGTCAAAATTAGTTTATCAGATAAGCACTTTATACTAAAGTGCTTATACGTTGAAGCGTACAAATTCAACAGAGTTCGTTTCGATTCCATCAAAACAATACCAATAGCTTTGAGGTTGTCCCCAATACACGGTAGGAATTACGGTAAATCCTTTAGACTGTAAGTATGCACCGCACCACCTCGAACGGAATGTGTTGTAAATTTGCAACGATACCGGCATGGTATCATAGGCACTAAATTGAGGTGACAATACCCTTTTGTACTGACAAGTTTTTCAAGACGCGGCTCAGGATCATTCCAGACGACTTCAAATTTGTATTCATCCAGAAAAGTGGACAAAACTTTGCTCATTAGCTTTATCGCCGTGTTTAATTTGGTCATAACCAATCAGTTGAGCATCTTTGAGGCAAATGTTCTTTAGATGAATAATTGACATTTTAAAGACCCCGTCACTCTTGACCTGATTTCTCAGAAACAACGGGTTGCTTCTGAATCCTTCACTAGTCACACTTTTCACCCTTTGGAAAGTTTAGTAGGCAAAAAATATGCCTCCACATATACCCTCGAAAGAATCAAAATTTGCATTAAAAATAGATAAATTATCATAAACTTTTGATATAAGGGTAATTTCAAAATAATTTTTTCATAAATTAATCCTAATAAAGACAGAAAAAAAGCAGACTGACATATCATCAGCCTACTTTTGTCGTTATGACCACTCGAGGGTAATTCACAATGGTGCGAGGGGGGGGACTTGAACCCCCATGAAATTGCTTTCACATGGACCTGAACCATGCGCGTCTGCCAATTCCGCCACTCTCGCATGACGACTAAAATATATTATCATATCAGGCGGCAAGTGTCAAGCTAAAATCAGCAAGAAAAAAGATATAATCTGTAATCAAAGTACTACACAGATTATATCTTCTAACTATTAATACCACGTTACGCGACAGGCGCATTTACGCGTTATGTTTATTCCCACTCAATCGTGGCAGGGGGCTTACTGGTAATATCGTAAACAATTCTGTTTACGCACTTAACTTCATTAATGATACGGTTTGAAATCTTTTCAAGCAGATCATATGGAATTCTTGCCCAATCGGCAGTCATAAAGTCGGAGGTCGTCACTCCACGCAGCGCAATTGTATTATCATAAGTTCTGCCGTCACCCATTACGCCAACACTCTTAATATTCGTTAAAACTGCAAAGTATTGATTGATGCTTTTATCAAGACCTGCGTTCACGATCTCCTCACGGAAAATAGCATCTGCATCTTTTAAAATTTCAAGTTTCTCAGGGGTAATATCTCCCATGATTCTGATTGCAAGTCCCGGTCCCGGGAAAGGTTGGCGCCAGACAAGCGGCCCCGGAATGCCCAGTTCAAGACCAACCCTGCGGACTTCATCTTTAAATAAATCCCGCAATGGTTCAATTAATCCGGTAAATCCGACATCTTTGGGCAAGCCTCCAACATTGTGATGACTTTTTATAACAGCAGCATCGCCTGTGCCGCTCTCCACAACATCGGGATAAATCGTACCCTGGCACAGATAATCCACATGGCCTATTTTTTTTGCTTCTTCTTCAAAAACACGGATGAATTCTTCTCCGATTATTTTACGCTTGTGTTCAGGTTCAACAACCCCCGCGAGCTTCGATAAAAACCGCTCCTGTGCATTGACTCTGATTAAATTCATATCAAATTGCTTGCGGAATACGCGCTCAACATCGTCACCTTCATTTTTACGAAGCATTCCATGATCAACAAAAATGCAGGTAAGGTTCTTCCCCACCGCTTTATGAACCATTAAAGCGGCAACTGAAGAGTCCACACCGCCGGAAAGGGCACAAATTACTTTTTTATCGCCAATCGTATCTTTAATATTTTGAATCGTCGTAGCTGCAAAAGACGACATAATCCAGTCACCCTTGCAGCCACAGACATTGTAAAGAAAATTTTTAAGAATTTCTTTGCCATAAACGGTATGTTCTACTTCCGGATGGAATTGCATGGCATACAAACGCTTCTCGTCATTTTCCATCGCGGCAACGGGGCACGCGTCACTGCTTGCAGTAATTCTAAAGCCAGCGGGTACTTCCGAAATATGGTCAGTATGACTCATCCAGCATACGGATTTTTCCTGAATGTTCTGAAATAAAGTTCCTGAAGCATCAAATTCAACAGGTGTTTTTCCGTATTCACGTACCTCGCTGCTGCTGACAACTCCGCCCAGAGAATAAGCCATCAGCTGCGCACCGTAGCAAATTCCCAGCACAGGGATGCCAAGTTCAAAAGCCATTTTGTCACCAACAGGAGCATTTTCAGCATAGACGCTGTTTGGACCACCGGAAAGAATAATTCCTTTATATTCTGTGGCACTGATTTGTTGTGCCGTGGTTTTGTAAGATTTTATTTCGCAATATACATTTAAATCACGCACTCTGCGTGCAATCAATTGACTGTATTGCCCACCAAAGTCGAGTATCAGCACTGCTTCATTTTGAATCATATTTTAAATCGCACTTCCATTCTTTTGCTGTTATCAGCCAGCACTTCTTTATTCAACCGTTACTGATTTTGCAAGATTGCGCGGTTTATCTATATCGCAGCCCTTCATTGACGCAACATAATATGCAAAAAGCTGTAAAGGGATTACTGCCAAAGATGGCAGCATAATGTCACAAATTTCAGGAATATAAAGGGCATGGTCGGTGACCTGCTCTATTTTTGTATTTTTCTGTGTTGTCAAACCGAGAACAACCGCGCCACGTGCCTTCACTTCTTTGACATTACTCATCATTTTATCAAAGAGCAATTGCTGTGTGGCGAGAGCAATAACAAGAGTTCCCTCTTCAACAAGGGAAATGGTACCATGTTTTAACTCACCGGCTGCATAAGCATCGGAATGGATATAAGAAATTTCCTTCAGCTTTAATGAGCCTTCAAGAGACATTGCATAATCGAGATTTCTGCCTATAAAGAAAACGTCTTTTACATTGAAAAATTGTGAAGCAAGATATTGAATATGCTCCTTATCACTGAGAATCTCCGCTATTTTTTCCGGCAAAATTTGTAGCTGGGCCACAGTATACGCATATTCTTCTTCGGTAAGATTGCCAAGCTTATCGGCAAAATAAATAGCGAGCAGATAAACAACAGCAAGTTGGGTACTGTATGCCTTAGTTGTTGCAACAGCGATTTCCGGGCCTGCCCAAGTGTAAATCACATCATCGGAATCGTTGGCAATCGAGCTGCCAACAACATTAACGATTGAAAGCGTTCTTGCTCCAAGGCGCTTCGCCTCACGCAATGCTGCGAGCGTATCGGCGGTTTCGCCGGATTGGCTGATAATCAACACCAATACTTTATCATCAATAATTGGCTGACGATACCTAAACTCAGAGGCAACATCAACTTCCACTGGAATTCTGGCTAATTTCTCAAAAACATATTTGGCAACCACACCTGCATGATAAGCAGAACCACAGGCCACGATATAAATTTTTGTAAAACTTTTAATTTGATCTACTGTTAAAGTAATATTGTCAAGAACAATTTTTCCATTCTTGATTCTTGGGGAAATGGTATCTCTAACTGCTTTGGGCTGCTCCATGATTTCTTTTGCCATAAAGTGCTCATATCCGCCTTTTTCAGCAGCAGAAATATCCCAGTCAATATGGTTTGGCTCTTTAGGAACAATCTCTTTATCCGTATTATAAATGGTAACGCTGTCACGCTTAAGCACAACAATTTCATTATCGTTCAGACGGTAAATATCCCTTGTTTTGTTCAAAATTGCAGGAACATCCGAAGCAATAAAGTTCTCATCTTTGCCCAAACCAACAATCAACGGGCTGTCCTTACGCACTGCAATAATCTGATCCGGATTATCCTCACAGATAATGCCGAGAGCATAAGAACCCTCCACCTTATTGATAACCTTAATAACAGCATCTAAAATATCGCCCTTGTAGTAATATTCCAAAAGCTGTGCAATAACTTCCGTATCCGTTTCGGAAACAAAGTACTTTCCTTTTTTAATAAGCAAATCCTTCAAAGCAAGATAATTTTCGATAATACCATTGTGAACAACAGCAAATTTTCCGGAATCACTCACTTGTGGATGAGAATTGATATCCGACGGTTTGCCATGCGTCGCCCATCTAGTATGACCGATACCGACTGTTCCGAGAACATCTTTTCCCCCGCTGATCATATCGCTTAATATCTTTAATCTTCCCTTTGCTTTTACGACTTGAAGAGAAGTACCATCGTAGACGGCCACCCCGGCAGAGTCGTATCCGCGGTATTCCAGTTTTTCAAGCCCGCTCAGTAGAATCGGAGCGGCTTGGTCGTCTCCTATATATCCAACAATTCCACACATAATGATCCACCTTTCCCGGCAAAAATTCTATTTAGTATTGAGCACTGACCGATCACCTGAAACGTCAGTACTTAAAAATATAAAAACTTATTTGTAAATAATATCTTCACGTGCCGGACCATTGGAAACAATCTTAATCGGAACGCCGATTGCTTTTTCCACAAATTCAATATAGTTGCGCGTGTTTTCCGGCAAATCCTTATATTGATTGATTCCTCTGATATCACATTTCCAACCAGGTAATTTTTCGATAATTGGCTTACAGTGCTTTAACTGAACGGTCGACGGGAAAGAATCAATTCTCTTTCCATCAAGTTCATACGCAACGCATACCGGAATCTCATCCAAATAACCCAATACATCGAGAACCGTAAATGCTACGCAGGTTGCACCCTGCACTTCACAGCCGTAGCGGGAAGCGACTAAGTCAAGCCATCCCATTCTGCGCGGCCGACCTGTTGTGGCACCAAACTCCCCGCCGTCACCGCCTCTCTGGCGGAGTACTTCGGCCTCATCACCGAAAATTTCACTCACAAACTCACCCGCACCCACGGCGCTTGAGTAAGCTTTCACTACTGCAATAATTTCTTTAATCTCATAAGGAGGAAGTCCCGCACCGATTGCGCCGTATCCGGCTAAGGTTGAGGACGAGGTCACCATCGGATAAATGCCGAAATCAGGGTCTTTTAAAGCGCCGAGCTGTCCCTCAAGAAGAATATTTTTTCCGTCCTTTACCGCCTTGTGCAAAAATGTAAAGGTATCGGCAACATATGGTGCCAGCAAAGCTTTATACTCCATCAGTTTGTCATAAATCTCATCAACAGTGAGTTTGGGCTGATGATATAAATGCTCATACATTACATTTTTCAATGTGATAACATGGTCAATCTTTTCCTTCAATAGCTCCTCATCATCGTAAAGCTCGCTGATTTGGAACCCAATTTTCGCGAATTTATCGGAATAAAACGGTGCAATCCCCGACTTGGTAGACCCAAAGGAGTGGGAGGAAAGACGCGCTTCTTCAAAAGTGTCAAGCTGAATATGATACGGCATAACCAGCTGCACACGGTCTGATATAATAATATTCGGTTTGGGAACACCGCGTTCCTCAAGAGATTTCAGTTCTTTCACAAAATTATCTACACTAAGCGCAACGCCGTTGCCGATAATATTCGTAATGTGGCTATAAAAAACACCGGATGGCAGCTGGTGCAAAGCAAACTTACCATAATTATTAATAATGGTATGACCGGCATTGCTGCCGCCCTGAAACCGTATTACAATATCGGACTGAGCGGCTTCAACATCGGTGATTTTACCTTTGCCTTCATCGCCCCAGTTCGCACCAACAATCGCTTTAATCATAAACATTCACTCCGCCGTGCCGCAACGGAAATGGCTATAAAACTGCCCTGCGGCCGAATTTAGGCAGTATCTGACAATTACAACTAAACAATAATATCACAAATCACTAAAAAAACAAAGTAAATTCAAAATAAAAAAATCTTCCATAAAACATAGATAAATTATAAATTTATTTCCGCTTTTTTATCCGGCATAAAATCATATTGTTGAATTGCGGGGGCAACAACTTCAGAAATGAACTCCTCGGTCTGCTGGGGAGCTCTTCCTACATATTTTTCCGGACTAACGATTTTCTGCAGCTCGTTTAAGGTCACTCCAAAGATCGGGTCATCGGCAATGCGGCTCAGCAGGTCGTTTCCCCCGCCTTCCTCCTTAACTACCTTTGAAGCAGCCATGGAGTGAATACGGATACGCTCGTGAAGCTGCTGACGATCCGCGCCGCGTTTTGCTGCATCCATCATAATATTTTCAGTTGCCATAAACGGAAGTTCACGGCATAAATGCTGCGCGATAACCTTCGGATAAACCACTAAGCCGTCTGCAACGTTGATGTATAAATTCAGGATGGCATCAACGGCCAAAAACGCCTCCGGCACACTGATTCGCTTATTTGCAGAGTCATCAAGGGTGCGTTCAAACCATTGTGTAGCCTCCGTAATATACGGGTTGAGGCTGTCAATAATCACGTATCTCGAAAGAGAAGCAATTCGTTCGCTACGCATGGGGTTACGCTTGTAGGCCATTGCCGAAGACCCGATTTGATTTTTTTCAAAGGGTTCCTCAATTTCTTTCAAGTGCTGCAAAAGCCGAATATCATTAGAGAATTTTGCGGCACTCTGTGCAATGCCGCTTAAAATGGAAAGCATCTGACTGTCGAGCTTGCGGGAATAGGTCTGGCCTGATACCGCAAAGCAGGAGGTATACCCCATTTTTTCAGCAATGATATTGTCTAATTTTTTCACCTTTTGATGGTCACCGTCAAACAGCTCCAAAAAGCTGGCCTGTGTTCCGGTTGTCCCTTTTGAACCCAAAAGTTTTGCTTTGGAAAGTTGATGCTCTATATCTTCCAAATCCATCAGTAAATCCTGTATCCAAAGTGTTGCGCGCTTACCCACCGTGGTCGGCTGAGCCGGCTGAAAATGTGTGAATGCAAGCGTTGGCAAATCCTTATATTCCATTGCGAATTTAGAAAGCACCCGGATAACGCCAATTAGCTTTTGACGCACAAGCTTCAGTGCGTCTGTCATAACAATAATATCTGTATTGTCGCCAACATAGCACGAGGTTGCGCCCAGATGAATGATCGGCATTGCTTTTGGGCATTGCTGACCAAAGGCATACACATGGGACATTACATCGTGGCGAACAACCTTTTCGCGTGCCTCTGCGACATCGTAGTTAATATCATCTGCAAAATCCAGCATCTCGTCTATCTGTTCCTGACTAATGTTCAGACCGAGTTCTTTTTCCGCCTGCGCCAAAGCAATCCACAGCCTGCGCCATGTTCTGAATTTTTTATCGGGCGAAAACAAATATTTCATTTCATCATCGGCATAGCGTGATGAAAGCGGCGATTCATAAGTATCTTTCAATTTTACTCTCCTCCAAACAGGGAATTAAAATCTTTTAATCGGTGTGCAATAGTCATAATCTTTATTTGCAATCAGATAATCAGGCACAGGCGCGGGGTACTTCCCAGAGAAGCATGCATCGCAGTACCCTCCGCAGCCGTTTCCAATCATCTTTGGTAAATTTTCAAGGCTTAAAAAGTCAATGGAATCAGCAAAGCTCATCTCTCCGATTTCAACAATGCTGTGCTGACATGCAATCAAATCATCCTTTGACGGAATATCCGTACCGTAATAACACGGCCACAAAAACGGCGGCGAACTGATTCTGAGGTGAACTTCCTTCGCACCGGCATCTTTCAGCATGGTCACAATGCGCGCACTTGTAGTACCGCGAACAATGGAATCGTCCAGCATAACCACACGTTTTCCTTTGACACAGGAAGAAAGTGCGTTTAGCTTGATGCGCACACTGCGCTCACGCTCCAGCTGGTTCGGCTTAATAAATGTTCGACCAATGTAAGAATTTTTCACAATGCCTTTCTGAAATGGGATTCCGGATTCTTCGCTGTAACCGATGGCAGCGTCAATGCCGGATTCCGGTACGCCGATAACAATATCCGCTTCAACCGGGTGCTGTTTTGCGAGCAGGCGCCCGGCTTCTTTACGTGCTTCATAAACGCTGATTCCGTCGATAAAGCTGTCAGTGCGGGCAAAATAAATATATTCAAAAACGCAAAGTGATTTTTTAGTATTGATTGGATCTTTAATGGAGCGCAAACCATCTTTATCAACGACAACAATTTCGCCCGGTTCAACATCCCGTACAAACTCCGCGCCACACGCGTCCAGCGCACAGGTTTCAGAAGCAAAAACATAAGAACTGCCCACACGTCCGATACACAGCGGTCTGAATCCATGCGGGTCACGCGCCGCAATCAACTTTTGTGGGCTCATGATAATCATGGAATAGGATCCTTGAATTTTTGGAAGTGCACGGCGCACGGCTTCCTCAATAGACGGTGCTTCTACACGCTCGCCGGCAATAATATATGCAATCACTTCCGTATCAATTGTCGTCTGAAAAATGCAGCCCCTATGTTCAAGCCCGTGACGCAGTTCGTATGCATTTGTTAAGTTGCCGTTATGTGCGATTGCGAGCGTACCTTTGATGTACCTCATTACAAGCGGCT
>Ga0268263_1001351_pt1 | contig 22231 bp, 16 predicted proteins | sample Biomet5_FD_190358 | JGI IMG/M metagenome (GOLD analysis project Ga0268263, IMG submission 190358) | Microbial communities from bioreactor (seeded with sewage sludge) at LBNL, California, USA - Biofuel metagenome 5 (SPAdes) (version 4) | ecosystem: Engineered > Bioreactor > Anaerobic >... | reverse complement strand
GTATCCGGCATTTTTCCATGCAGTCATGCTGCCAAGCACATTATATACATTATTATAGCCATGCTTTTTCAAAATCGAAGCTGCTATACTGGAACGCCTGGAACTGTCACAATAAACAATTACCTGGGAATCCTTCGGGACCTTCTCCAGATTTTTCTCAAGCTCCCCAACGTATATATGTTTAGCTCCCTGAATATGTCCCTCATTCCATTCTTTTTCCTTCCTCACATCCAGTAATATCATCTCCTCGTGCTTCTCCAGTTTATTCTTCAGATCGTAAACCGAGATAAAACTAACTTCGTCTACGGGTAAGGCTTTCATATACCAGGCTGAAATTCCGCCGTTCAAAAAACCCGTTATATTGTCATAACCCAGACGGACCAGATACCTTACAGCAGTTTCAAGCTGCTCTTTTTCCTCCAGCACGAGGAGTATAGGTTTATTATAAGGAAGAACCCATCCCGCAAATGAAGGTACTCCTCCGAGCCAGATGCTGTAGGAGTTTCTTATATACGTTCCTCCAAAAGAGTGAGGCATGCGCGTATCAACGACCACTGCTCCTTTTTCTATTTCCTTCCTGAACTCCTCGGGTGAAAGCGGCCTCGGAGCTGGCAGGCCCTGCAGCAGAGGAGGTCCTTGCAGGTTGTACTGTTCCATTTTCTTGAAGTAAGGAGGAAAATCAAGCTGCTCTTCAAGTTTGAACTTGATAAACTCTTCCCTGTTTGTCTTCTGCAGAGCAGGATTCTGTACACGCTCAAGTCCAAGTGTACTGTAGTCACGTTTGGCGATAGCTCCCCCGCAAACCGAGCCTGCGCCATGCGCAGGACACAGTATTACTCCATCTCCCAGTGGAAGGATTTTGTTAAATATGCTGTCATAGAGATTTGCTGCCAGCCCTGGAGCTTCCTCTGGGCCATAGAGATCAATTCTTCCGGTATCGCCTACAAACAGGGCATCTCCTGTAAAAACCATTACTGGCTCTTTTCCTGTATCAAGGTCTGTCAGGACGTAGGACGTACTCTCTTCGGTATGGCCCGGAGTAGGTAAAGCCGTCAATTTCATTGAGCCAAAATCGAACTCCTGGCTTTCGTCCAAGTAGTTTCCGTATTTGAAATCCACTCCATGACCATGATAAATCTCTGCGTCTGTAAGCTTCTTCAACTCCAGGGAACCTATTACGTAATCTTCATTTCTGTGGGTTTCAAAAATATATTTTATGTTCATACCCTCTCTTCTGGCAAGTTCGGCATAGACCTGACAGTCTCTTCGAGGGTCGATAACTATGGCTTCATTTTCCGAACCAATGAAATAGGAAAGATGAGCCAGACCTTCAGATTTAATGCGTTCAAATTTCAAGCTAAGCCCCCCTTCAGCTCTATATTATGCTTTATGAAATAAGTTTCTGCCTGTTGCAGATTTCTCTTTGTCTAATTATATAACCGCATATTTCATATTTTTTATGAAAAACCCCAGACCTCATATATTTATGAAAAATTATATTGTAATAATTCAGGATGTATCCATAAAGCCTGTAAACACTAACTACAGGATAGAAATTTTTTATTTTCCTTCTGAGCACAAAACATATGCAGGAAAATTTCCACAAGGTATAAAGGGTGAATTTGGTCCTGGGATCAGGTCTCTTATAATCACTCTTAATCATGTTGCTAATGTTTCAGAGCCCAAAATACATGAATTCTTGGAAATATTGGTGTTCATATATCTAAAGCCACTATTTCTCGAAGTCAGAAGTTACAGGATTTGATGGTAGACTTATTTTTGGAGGCGGGTTTTTTGAATCGATTTTTTGAGTAAACCACGCCTGTAAGCCCAATTTTGAAGAATTTCTGAACTCAGGGCCGGTTAGAAGAATTTCGATGAATCTTAAAACGGGGTACTATACGACTGCGAAGCAGGCGGCTGAGATCAAAATTTTCGAAAAAATTCAAGCCTTTTGGAGATATTATCATGAACTTACGATATAAAGTAAGTAGTTGGTACTATTATATTTAGTTTAAAACTAATTCGAAATCTCTATATTAAGGAAGTTCTAATTTTTACGCCATTTAATAATCTTATTCATAAAAAGTACCATAACTCGTTATGATTAACATGATTTAAATAGAGAGAGGTTTTGAATGCCCGAAGAAAATGGTTCTAAGAACATTGGAGATAAAGGATACGGAATAAATGCCGGTGGAGATGTACACATTGGTGATATTAGTGGGCAGTTCGCAATTGGCACAAATATATCCCAAGTTCAATCTCCATCACCTACCGATATTGAGAACCTTAAGAAAAGTCTCCTTGATTTACAAAAAGAACTCTCTAATCTGGATCTTTCTTCCGAAGACCAAGATATCATCAAAGGTGATATGAGTGCTGCTATCAAAGAAGCCGGAAAAGAAGAGCCAAAATTACAAAATATCAAATCAAGGGTTGAAAATATCATTGAAACTCTTAAAGACGCCGGGAAGACAGTAAAAAACATATCAGAAATCTGTGGCTCGATAAAGATAGCAGCTACTTTACTCGGTATAACGCTCTGATTACGGCTTTATAAGAATATTCTTTTAATTAGAGGTTTATCACATGGAAGCAGATGAGCCTTCGGTTCCAATAATAGACGTGGGTGGAAATTTTACACAGGGGAACATCTCCGGTCAAAGCGCCATAGGCAGTAATATATCGCAGATACAGTATACCAACTGTACTTTTGTCTATCCTGATGGCTCAACTAAACAGGGATATTCATGGATTTACACTCAAGGAGCCAGACCTATTATTGATCCGAAAAGAGTATTCGGAAGAGAAACAGAGCTTGAGAAAATTGAGAATTATTTAGAAGATGATAGTGCACTCGTTATTACGGGTCTTCGCGGAACCGGCAAATCTACTCTGGCAAGCATGTTCGTTGACAGAATGGGAAAAAGTGGAAAATTTGCTGGGATATATTGGCGAAAAGTGGATGAAACTACTGATATAAGTGAAATTATAGGTAGCTTTTTTACTGTTATTGGCAAACCTGTGAAAGACCTAGAATGCTACAAGATCTTAGATCAAATAAACCTTCTATTTAATGAATTAAACGAAGCTTCTTATCTTCTGGTTCTGGATAATTTTGAGGTTATACTTGATCCCCAAACGAACAAACCTTTGGAGTCAAAAGTCGGTTTCTCTGAGCTGATAGAATCAGCAAAGGAAAGTTGTATTAGAAGCAAGATTCTGTTTACAAGCTGGGATTCTCTTGCAAGCGAACGTGGAATCAGACCTTTTTCATATCAAATTAGAGGACTGGATACGTCGGCTGGAATTCTTCTATTAAGACACGAGGGACTTCTTAATGAATCGGAAACTGAGTTAAAGAAAGCCATAAAACTGTCCGATGGTCATCCACTTGCTCTTATTCTTCTGGCTCAACTTGTGAGAGAAGAGGCAGATACGCTTTCTACTCTCCTGAATGATGGTTCTCTATGGATTGGTGAAGAGGGAGAAGTAGCAGAGAATATTTTGGCTAAAATTTATAGAAGGCTATCTGAAGATGAACGCGAACTTCTGCAGTATATATCTATTTTCCGACAACCTGCTCCCACAAAGGCTATCGAAATAGTAGCAAATCATCCGAAGTGGACCGAACGCAGGATAAAGAAAGTTGCATTGAAATTGGCTCATAAATCTCTTATACAGAAAACTGAAAATGGTTATTATTGGGAAGAGTCATTGATATGCAGGTATGCAAGAACCCAGCTATCAGAAAAACTAGAGTGCCACAAACTTGCCTGCAAATACTACCTTTCCTTTTCCTTACCAGCCAAACCTGCAAAAAAAGAGGACGTACAATCTTTAATTGAAGCACATTATCATGCATGTATGGCAGAAGAATATAACCAGTGTATAAAAATTATTGTTAATAGTAATCTTCATCATTTATTGGATTTATGGGGTAGTCCTAGAACACTTATTGAACTTTATACAAAACTATTACCCAACGATCCCCTCAAAGATAAGCCGCTATTAAACATAGAAAGTCATATTTTTGTTCTTGGAAATCTTGGAATTGCTTATAACCAGATAGGAGAGACAAAAAAAGCGATTGAATATTACGAACTCGCATTGGAACTTTCAAGAAATATCGGGAATAGAAATAGTGACGGAAGTCTCCTTTGCAATCTTGGAATTTCCTACAGAGATCTTTTTAAATTTGAGAAGTCAATTGAATATTTTGAGCAAGCATTACAAATTGCAAAAGACTTGAAGAACAAAGAAGGAGAAGGAAACTTACTTGGAAATCTTGGAAGTGCCTATAGATGTATTGGTAAACTAAGACAATCGATTGAATTTTATGAACAAGCACTAAAAATTGCAAGGGATATTGGGAATCGACGTATAGAAGAGAATCAGCTTGCAAATATTGGTAATGTATATTATTCTCTCAAAGAGTTCGAAAAAGCAGAAAAATATGACGAGCAGGCTATATTAATTGCAAAAGAATTAGGAGATATCCCTGCCGAAGGACTTATACTTGGAAACATGGGAAGTATTCACAGAAGTCTCGGAAAAGTGGAAAAAGCAATTGAATATCACAAAAAATCACTATATATTGCAAGAAAAATTGAAGATAGACGCCTTGAAGAGAACCAACTAATAAAACTAGGAAATGCTTACAGTGATTTTGGAGATGTAAAAAAAGCAGTTGAATACTATGAACAGGCACTAGTAGTAATTTTAAAATATTTAGGTGACGAAAAAATAGAGAAACTGCTCGAAAAACTTGGGGATAATTATCTTCATCTGAATGAAGAGAAAAAATCGATTATATATTATAAAAAGACATTACAAATGTAAAGACAATTGAAAATAAACATATGGAAGCAAGATTACTTGAAAAATTATGTTTTGCCTATATAATGTCTCGTAACATAGAAAAAGCAATCGAATACGGAAATCAAGCAATATTAATTTCGAAAGAAGTATGTGACAGAAAAATCGAGGGAGAAAGCCTTGAAAACTTTGGTTTCATCTACACACTCTTAGGTGATCCAAAGAAAGCGATTGAATATTACGTACAAGCATTATATATTTCAAGAGAACTAGGTGACAAGTCTATAGAAAGAGAAAATCTTCGAAACTTAGGTTCTGCCTACTACCAACTTGGAGAAGTTAAGAAAGCAGATAAATACTACGAGCAAGCCAATTTAATTAAAGAAACAAGCAAGTAAGTATGCAGAGTGGTTAGAATAATCAAATTGGAAATAAGTAACAGATGTGGCAACGCAATCAAACGGAAGTTAAAAGAAGAAAAACTGAAATTATTAAGAAATGAAAGACAAAGAAGAATATGAATATACGATGACCTATAGATTAGAGTTTTTTACCCAAACCAATTCTTCTCCAATCTTTCCTCTCTTTCCCCCTGCCTGCTCGCAGAAGCCACATACTTCCCGTTCTCCTTATCAAAAACGAACCTGTAAACCGTTTTGAAATAAGCCCAGTATTTAACGTACTGATCTCTCGCATCGCTCAGCGTAACAGTTACCGAGCCATTTTCTTCCGAAACGTTGTAAACAGGATAATCGATTTCCTGAGGAACGGCTGTGCTGTAAAGTTTTCCAGCTCTTTCAACATACGTAGAGGCGTCGGGAACGGCGCCGGTCACGTTGATTTTTTTGATATAATCGCTTTTTTCGATCCCGGACCAGTAGCTCACTTCCATAATCCTGTAATGGGTGGAGTTATACGAATACGCTGAAATGAACTTCCCTACAGACGAAGGATAGGTATCCTGATAGCTGATTTTTGCGCCTTCCGCCCCGGAAATATAATTCACAAGAAATAGTTTTGCCACCGGCAGGACCGCAATCCAGACAACAAGCACAATTAAAAGCGCAGGATAGAGTTTGCTCTGGTTTTTTGTGACAAAGGCACAGAAATTATTGAATTTTCCATTCCATTTTCCGCGGCTTTTCATGTAAGCCACAAGTAAAACAAAAACAGGCAGCAGGGGAAGAATATTTGCCAGCGGATCGAAGAAATAAATGGCTCCGAGAGTAGATGTTTCAGTGCTAAACGGATAGAAGGGACGCATTTTCCAGCTTGTAGAGTAATCAAGATAAACATGGGAAAAGATGGCTGCAAAGCCGGCGGCTGTAAACAGGCGGTCTTTTGTTTTAAACCAGATGAAAAGCGTGACAAGCAGGATGAAAAGGATTGAGTGCAGAAATTCCCTGTGGCCGAGCAGGTAGAAGAGCTGATTTCGCGCCTCATGGCTTACGCTGCCGCTGATGAGAGCAAACAGAATGTATGGGATAAAATCCAGGTCAGGAAGGACTGCCAGAAACCCGAGAGCATTTCGCTTTTTTCCTTTGAAGCCGAGGGCCAGGGCAATCAGAAAGCCGATTCCCAGGTGGGAGAGTGAATTTACCATTTACTTTCTTCCTCAACCAATTTTTATCTTTATTCAGTCTTTAACTTCGCTCCTACCTCTACTGCACTTTTATTTTTATTGTTACCTGTAATCTTATATTTAACACATCAAAGCTTTCTTGGAGATTCTGAATACATTTCTTCAAAAATATCTATAGCTTGTATCTTTTACATTTAAATAGTTTGATGCTAATTATATTTTGCACTTTGAATTGCCAGATGCAATTCGATATGTGTTCGAAGAGACTCAAAGCAGATTGATCTGCAGCGAGAAATGTTCAGGAATAAAATTGTTTACGATAGAGCAATTTGAACAGATTCCTGTAACATAACTAAGGGGTAAAGCGTTTAGCGGGGCAGGATTTGTAGTGGGATCATTTGTAGTGAGGTCATTTGTAGGTGATCTTTTGTAGTGTGATCTTTTGACTGAAAAGTATAGGTCTACATTTAATTCTGATTCCAGAACAAATTTTGCACAACCGGCGATCAATAAGAGGGTAAAACAACATGACTAAAGGATTATACAAATTACCGGATTTGAAATATGGATATGGCGACCTGGCACCTTATATGTCCGAAGAGCAACTCAAGTTACATCATGACAAGCACCACCAGGCTTATGTTACTAACGCAAATGCAGCTATAGAAATGATGGACAAAGCAAGGAAAGAAGGGACTGACTTTGATTATAAGGGAACTGCAAAAGCCCTGTCTTTCAACCTGGGTGGGCATATCCTTCACAATTACTTCTGGTGGGAGATGACCCCTGAGAGCAATGCAAGCAAAGAGGCCGTGGGTGAACTGGCCGAGGTGATAATAGATAACTTCGGAAGTTTTGACAGGTTTAAAAAGGAGTTTACCCAGGTTGCATCAAGCGTTGAGGGTTCCGGATGGGCAGCCTTAACCTTCTGTAATGATACAAATAGACTTATGATCATGCAGATTGAAAAGCACAATGTAAATGTAGTTCCGGATTACCCTATCCTCATGGCGCTCGATGTGTGGGAACATGCTTACTATATTGATTACAAAAACAATAGAGGTAAGTTCATAGAAGGATTCTGGAATATCATCAACTGGGAAGAAATCGATAAATACTTCACGAAAATCCAGAAGTAACCAGAAAGTTGCTTTTTAAATATTTCATGCTATTCCGATTACGTTTACCATTGTTGGAAAAATAAGTAATCGGAATCTAATTATTTTTTTGGAATCAAATTATTTTTTTTGGAATCAAATTATTTTTTTTGGAATCAAATTATTTTTTTTGGAATCAAATTATTTTTTTTGGAATCAAATTATTTTTTCGGAATCAGATTCTCTTCAGGGGCAGTTTTTTAATTGAGATCAACTCCAGCTTATTTAAACGAGCTTTCTATTCTCAAAATAAAAATCAATTGACCTCAAAATCGCTTAAAGTAAGTTCATTCAAAATAGTTTTTATCAAGTTTCTTTTCCGGTCTTCCGTAATGACTTTCATACACCTCATATTCTCCGCTTTTCCTGTCAAAAACGAACCTGTAAACCGTATCGAAATAAGGCCATTTGTCAACATACGGATTTCTGGCGTCGCTCAGAATTACAGTTACAAGTCCTTTTTCTTCAGAAACCGAATATACAGGATAATCAATTGCCTGGGGGACTGAGGCACTGTAAAGTTTTCCTGCCTTTTCGGCATAGGCCTGAGCGTCAGGGACCTCGCCTGTTACAGACACTTTTTCAACGTAAAAGCTTTTTTTGATTCCTGACCAGTAGCTGACCTCCAGAAGCTTATAATGAGTATCACTGTACGGATATACTGCAAGGAATTTGCCAATAGATACAGGATAGGTGTTCTTGTAGCTTATTCTGGTTCCTTCTTTTTCGGAAACGTAATTGATCAGAAAGATTTTCGCGATCGGAAACACTGTGGTCCAGAGGAGGAGAACTAAAATTATGGAGACATAGAGTTTTCTCTCGTTTCTGTTTACAAAACCATGGGAACTGGTTAACCTATTCAGTTTCCTGCTCCATGTACCTATTGCTTTGGCATCTATTGCTTTGACACCTATTGCTTTGGCGTATATTGCTTTGGCGTATATTGCTTTGGCGTATATTGCTTTGGCGTATATTGCTTTGGCATCTATTGCTTTGGCACCTATTGCTTTGGCGTATATTGTTTTAATACCCCATATATCAACATTCAGGTTAACTTTGTTCTCAATTTTCCACTTGTTTCTGTTTTTAACGTATTCTCCAGCCACTATGAAAAGGGGCAGCAGTGGGAGAAAATTGAGAATTGGATCAAAGGGATAAATGGCCCTGAGGGCTGACTCATCTGTACTGAACGGATAGAATGGGCGCATTTTTGCGCTTGTAGTATAATCGAGTAAGATATGGAGGAAAACCGCCTGAAACCCTCCGAATGTAAAGCGTCGGTCTTTAGTTTTAACCCAGATGAAAAGTGCGACAAGAAAAGCAAAAAATATCGAATGCGTAAGCTCCCTGTGACCAAACAGATAGAATAGCTGGTTTCGAGCTTCGTGGCTTACATTGCCACTGACGAGAGTAAATATTGAATATGTAAAATAATCAAGGTCAGGGAGTAAAGAAAGGAATAGTAAAACCAGCCTCTTTCTTCCTTTAAGGCCCAGTGCATAGGAGAGAAGCAGGCCGATTCCAAGATGAGAAAATGTATTTACCATGGTTACGTCCATTCATTTACTGTTTTATTGTTTTGAAATAACTTTAAACAGTTTTTAATGATTATATTTTAATAATTTGTTTTAACAGCCTGCTTCAATAATTTCTTTTTAACGAGTTTCCTATATTATTTATTTAATATTATATAAACTGATTTATAAAAAGTGTGTTTATCAAGGAGAAAGGAAAAAAGAGTTTATTTTAGTTTATAGTCATGGCAAAAGAATCTAATTACGATTTTTCCTGGTATTTTCGGTTCAAAAAGTATTTTCAATGCAAACACGTTCTGGTTTGTCATTTAAAGGTTCATCCAAACCAGTTCATGCCTAATCTCTCCTCCTGGCTACCATGCATACTTGCATATACTTCGTATTTCTCTATGTCTTTCCTGTCAAAAACAAACCTGTAAAACGACTTAAAATAAGCTATATCTCTGATATACGGATTTCTGGCATCACTGAGAATAACTGTTACAGAATTATTTGTTTCGGAAACCGAGTAGACCGGATAATCGATTTCTTTAGGAACACCTGCCCCGTATAAGTTTTCTGCTCTTTTAACATAAGCAGCAGCATCAGAGACATCCCCATCTACGGACAATTTTTCAACGTACATACTTTTCTCGATCCCTGAATGATAACTTATTTCCAGGACCCTATAATGAGTGGAATTATACGAATACGCAGTCAGGAACTTACTCGTAGATTCGGGATAGGTATTCTGGTAACTTATTTCGGTTTTCTCTGCCCAGGAAATATGGTTGATAAGAAAAGCTTTTGAGACTGGTATGACGGTAAGCCAGACAAGTAACAAAAGAATAAGCGAGGCATAGAGCTTATCATCAATGTTTGATATGAAGGTGCAAAATCTCTTTAATCTTCCATTTATTTTTCCTGTGTGGCTCAGATTTACTAAAATTACAATGAAGGAAGGCAGGAGAGGCAGCAGGTTTAACAGAGGGTCGGAGAAATAAACCGCACTCATAATGGAAGCATCCGTACTGAATGGGTAGAGGGGACGCATTTTCCAGCTTGTAACATAATCCAGGTAAGAGTGAAAGAAAAGAGACTGGAACCCTCCAACCGTAAAAAGCCAATCCTTTGTCTTGAACCAGAGGATAAACGTAATCAGAACAATGAAAAGGATAGAATGCATGAACTCTCTGTGCCCGACCAGATAAAAAAGCTGGTTTCTTACCGTAGGGCTCAGGCCACTATTGGCATGGATAAATATCGAGTACAGGATAAAATCCAGGTCAGGAAGCACGGATAATAAAGCCACGACTTTCAGTTTATTCCCTTTCAGGCCTAAGGCCAGAGCAATGAGAAGACCTACTCCAAAATGGGAAATTACATTTACCATGATCCTGTATCCTGGCGGGATATTTTTCTGTTTGATTTTTATATTTAATAATATAGAGAATTAAAGATATATTTCTTCTTTTTAAAAATCGTGTTCGGGGGTTGTAAAGTTGTACTTGCTTCTGAGAACGATGGAAAGAAAGAGCTCATCCCAAAACTTGAAATTTGCTTCTTGGGTCTTGTATTGAGAATAATCAATCAAGCTCAAGATCATGAAAACAACTTTGAAAATTCTCAATGATTAAGAGTAAAGTGGCTTTTGGAATAGGCTCTACGATAAATTCGTAGAATCCATGGCAGCATCATATATTTACTGTCAAGTCTACATCGAATTTCTCAGCTTTGTCTAAAATTGGGTTGTTCTGAAGTGGAATCTATCTGCAAAAGATTATGAGATTTGTGATTTCTCAGAAAAAATGATACATGACTTCAAAACATTTCTAATCATAAATAATATTTAAATTTATATTACTGGTTTTTTATAATTTAATTTAGAGCCTATCCGAAAAGTCAATAATGACATGTTGTAAAAGTTACAATAAATCTAAATATCCAGGCGTCCGTTCCGGTTTTGTATATTTTATACTGTAAAAGTTACAGCAGGTAACAACACTTTTCAGATAGACTCTTAATGGGCCAATTGTTAGAGACTTTGGTAACAAGAGTTATAACCGCTTATAAAAATGTAATTAGTGGAGTTAAAAAGGATATCATGAGAGATCTTGAATCCCACATTTTATAGCTCTACCTTAAGGAAGTAAATATACAGAGTTTAAAGATTTCTTAACTTGTAAACCATTCAAAGCATTTTACTAAATGAAGGAGTGCAGTATAATGAAAAAACTAACAAAACTAATCCTAGTAACCCTTGTAACGCTTTTAATAGCGAGTACAGCCTCAGCAGCAACGCTGAAAGTCCCCTCTCAATATAAAACCATCCAAAAAGCTGTGAATGCTGCTAATGATGGAGATACCATCCAAGTTGCTAACGGGAAATATCAAGAAGTAGTAACAGTCAAAGACAAGTATCTCAATATCTACGGAAGAACGCAAGGTGGTAAATACAAATATTATCCCCAGGTTCAAGGAATCAATCTTCGATCCGGTGGTGTAATCAATGGTTTTACATTTACAAAATCCGGCGTTTCCCTTTCGAAAGTTGGTGAGAATACTATTCGAAATAATTACTTCTTAAAAAAAGGTGTTAATGTAGTCGGTGAAACCTGTTCTTATAACACCATTATGAATAACCAGTTTTTCAATTGTGGGATTTCTCTATCTGAAACCTATGAAAACACTATAAAAGGAAATACAATTAACAGTGCTGATGTTGGATTAGGAGTTTATAAAGGCGCAGACTCAATGATAACAGGAAATACATTCTCGAAGTGTAAGGTAGGATACAAAGGGTACTATGTGCCTGCTGATCTCAAAAAGAATAATAAATTCATTAATAACAAGAAGAATATCGTAGTAGATTTGAATTTATAAACAGAGAGGAGTTTGGGGGATTAAAAACGTTTTTCAAAAAAAGATTCAATCATACATATACATATTTTTTCATCTATCTGCATGCGTTTCAAACTCGTTTGTTTTTCATCAAAAACAGGACTCTGAAACAGGACTCTTATACTCCATATCAAGAGCATATAACTTTTGATCAAGCTTTCTCATTTTTTCATATAATTTATTGATACACCACACGATTTTTTTACATTCTTCCATTAATGACCGCCAACCGGATAACAAGAATCTATTGAATCAATGACAGTAGAGAATACCAGGTCCTACTGGAGGATCTCCACAGAAGAGTCAGAGAACTCTTCAAGATCCCTTAGGCTCCAGACACGCTGAAGCCCTTCTACCTCTTTGTGCCCAATTATTACCGTACAAGATTCTCCTCCAGAATTTACAGCCCCAACGCCTGCAGGAATACCCCTGGTGTTTATTGATCGGAAAGGTTTTATCCTCGGGTTTTGGTTCCATGGTTAATTTACGATATTGTAATGAGAGGATAACATTCTCTCAAACTCCCGGGTTGAAGAGTTCAACGCTCTTACAGAGTTGAATTCTTTAATGTTCTGTCAAAGAAGCTTATTATCTCATCATATGCGTCCTGTGCAACAAAACTTTCAGAAAGTTATCTCTTTTCTTTAATTATGAAACCGTGAGAGCTGAGCTAATATAAACTTTTAATATTATTTTTAAACTTGAATTTTTGAATATGTGTTTCCGGGGTCGTTTTGGAATCTGGCTAAGCACCAGCAAGCCCTTTGCTCTCTGGTGTGAAATTTGAGGAATCTTGGGCAAAATAAATTGATTATTGAATATAATTCGTGCAGTGATCTCTAAAAATATATATATTTTTCCTTATATTTAAGAGATATATATATTTTTCCTTATTGTGCTAACTGCATTTAGTTAAATATCCAAATATTCATATTAATAAATAAAAGGAGACATATATCATGGTAAGTGAAATGACTCCAACCCGAAGAGTTATGGCAGCCGTGCTTGGAGGCAGGGTTGATTACGTACCCCCTGCAAATCCCCTCGCTCAGACTACAACAGAACTGATGCAGATATGCAATGCTTCCTGGCCAAAAGCCCACTTTGACAGCAAGATGATGGCAGACCTTGCAGCCGCTCCCTATGAAGTTTGCGGCATAGAGGCTGCACGTCCCCAGTTTGATATTTCTCTCGAAGCAGAGGTTCTGGGGTGTAAACTTGACTGGAATAAACCGGACAGACCTCCCGTAACAGGTCCTGCTTATACCGATCCCGCCGACATAACCTGGCCTGACAATCTGGAAGAAGCCGGAAGAATCCCGGTAGTGCTCGGAGCAATTGAGGAACTGAGAAAGCGGTACGACGGCATGCTTCCTGTTATCCCACTGCTCACATCTCCTTTTACGATAGCAAGTCATATAGCAGGCGTCGAAAACATAGCAAAGTGGACAAAGACCTCCCCAGAAAAAGCACACGCCTTCATTGAGGCAGCAACAGATTTCGTGATAGCTTATGGAAAGTTGCAGACTATTTACGGAGCACATATTGTCTTCCTCGCCGACCCTTCGGCTTCTGGGGACCTGATTTCTGCGGAAACGTACAGAGAATTCGTACTCCCTGCTCACAAAAGAATAGCAAAGGAGATAAGCTGTCCCCAGATCCTGCACATCTGCGGAGATACCAGTAAACTTCTGCCTTACATAAAGCAGAGTGGAATTGACTGCTTCTCCTTCGACGCCGTTCCGGTCTGGTATTGCCGTCAGGTAGCGGGCAATGAAATGTCCATCCTCGGAAGCCTGGATGTTATAGATCTTATGCCAAACGGTACTCCCGAACAGGTTTATAACAGAACAAGGGAATGCATCCTGCAGGGAGCTGATATTGTTGGGACTTCGTGCGGGCTTTCATTTGGAACCTCCCTCGAAAATCTTAGAGCCTATGTCAGGGCCTGCAAGGAGACGCCAATTCCGAAATGTGATGATGTGGAAGACCTCATCAGGCAGATCGGAGTCGGTATTGGAAGAAACATGAAGGAAAATGTCTTGGGAGGGATGCAGGAATGATCAGGCATGTCGACATTGCAGTTCAGAAGATATTCGAGATGAAAGAAAAAGAGCCTGCAAAATTTAAAAGACTCATTGACGAAGGGATCATGATAGGCCTCGGGGTGGACCTTGGAGATCGGAGCAAAGAAATGGCTCCTGCCAACCAGATAAAGAAACAGAACAGACCAAGAGATTCCGAATATGCAGCCATTGCAGAAGCCGTAATCACTGGAAATAGAGCCGAAACCGTAAAACTCACAACTGCTCTGCTTGCAGAAGGAAGAGATCCTGCAGACCTGGTCTTAAATGCCCTTATGCCCGGAATACAGACCGTGTGTGAACTTTACGATATAGGGGAAAGCTATGTGCCTGAAATCCTGCTGGCAAATGAAGCCCTTATCGGAGGGGTGGAACTCTGTCAGGAAAGGATAGGAGAAGTCCCCTCCCAGGGAAAGGTGGTATCCCTCGTTATTGAAGGAGATGTGCATGACATAGGCAAGAACATTGTAGTCGCTATTCTCAGGGCAAATGGTTTCGAAGTAGTTGATATGGGAAGTGATGTAACGGTGGAAGAAGCCGTTAAAGCCGTAAAGGCAACAAATGCTGACCTTGTTACCGGAACAACCCTCATGAGTACAACCAAAGGGGGCCTTAAAGACCTTGCAGAAATCCTTTACTCTGAGGATGTTCCCGTAGCCTGTGGCGGGGCTGCAATTGACAGGCATTTCGTCGAGACCTTTAGCAACTCAGTATATGGAAAAACCCCACTTGATGCGGTAAAAATAGCAAAGAAGATCTGTGCAGGAAAGAACTGGAAAGAAGCCCGCAAGGAACTTTATTGATTCTACTTTTACTTCCAGCTCCCTTTTTTATTTTTCTTCTCCAATTTTTATCTCTTTTATTTAACTATAAACCGGGAAATAAATACTGGAAGGTGAACAAATAAGGAATGCTGGAAGGTGAAAATAAGCTTCAGAAAGAAAAAACGAAGAAATACGAAAAATAAGGAAGCATAAACCGGGAAAGGATAAACAAAAACCTCAAAAAATCCAGGGATCAAAATGGATCAGGCAATAAATATTGATATAGGTACCAGTGGAATTGGAGCCCAACTCCTGAATCTTACGGACTCCTCTGTCCTCAGGACCGCAATTTTGTCCAGAAACCCGCTCCCGGGCGCAAACGTTGTTGACCATATGGACTTTGCAATTAACTATGGGCAGGGCATAGCCCACGAAATTCTTGTCTCAGCCGTAAACTCCCTGATAAATGATCTTAAACCAACAAATCTCAAACGCATAGCTGTTTGTGGAAATCCAATTCAGTTGTCTATATTCGAAGGAATAGAGATCCGGGATCTTGCATTTGCAGGAAAAAACGCCCTCGAAAAAATACATGTAAAGCCACCGAAAAGGGATGGGCACGTCGCCTCAGGAAATAAAATCGGGCTTTGTAAAGACGTTGATGTGATCATTCCACCTTCAGTAAGACATGAAATCGGAGCCGATGCCCTTGCCATGATGATAAAAACCGGATTTCTGGATACTTCCGAAACATGTATGGTTACGGATTACGGGACAAATGCTGAAATGGCCCTGAAGGTAGGTGACAGAATATACACAGGATCGGCTGCTGCAGGCCCTGTTATAGAAGAACAGCAGATCAGTAAAGGAATGCTGGCAATCGCTTGTCCTTGATGAAAAACTCAGGTTGGTAGAAGGATCAAGAATCAACCTGCGCAGCAGGACTTTTAAAGCCGCCGGATACCCTGCAAAGGGAATTACAGGTACGGGAGTGATTGCACTTATGTATGCAGGACTTGTAACTGGCATAATAAAGCCTCCTCATATTGAAGGTGAGATAATTCGGCTGGGAAAGCAGATTACATTTACGGAGGAAGATGTAGTAGAAGCCGGAAAAGCCTTCGGAGCCCTGAGAGCAGGCCACCTGACCTTGATGCATGAGGCAGGAATAGCATACGAAGATCTGGAAACAATGTACATGTGCGGAGCAAGCGGAACGTATGTAGACCCTATAAAAGCCCGCTTTACAGGCATTGTGCCTGCAACCCCTAAACGGATAATACAGTGCGGAAATACTTCCCTGGAACTCGCAAAAGACCTTGCCCTTAATCCCGACTACCTCTCCTACCTCAATGAAATGAAAAAATCGGTCCTTTCAAATCATATAATGTTTGCCTCGTCCCCCACCTTTGCAGCCATCTACGTCCAGGAAATAGCCCTGTGGAATGAAGGTATGCCACTTGAAAAGTATAATGCAAACCTTGAAAGATTAGGCATCCAGCCTATCCCGCAAAAATTTCAGGAAAGCTTTATTGAAAGAAAATCTGAAAGAGATATTTACGAACTTGGAAAAAGCCTGGAAATCACTGAGTCAAAATGGGATTTTACCGCTACCATTCAGTGCAGCGGTTGTGATACCTGTTTGAAAGAATGCCCGGAAGAGGCTCTTTCAAGAGAACACGATAATTTCAGGATCAATACTGAAAGATGTCTCGGTACCGCCTGCAGAAGATGCGAAGAAAGGTGCCCTGAGAAGATGTTCTCTATAAGTAACTTTAAGCTGGAACTCCCAGAGTCCATAAAGATGGAATCGTAATTTTGCAAGAATAATTTTACTCAGTAAACTTAAAAATAATGGCTCTTCGCCATTCTCTATGTATAAGGTGATTTTTAATTCAAGACCACATTGGTTTTTATGAGGATACTATAAGGATATCCACACAAAATAACGAAGAGCCAAAATATTGGCCGACCCTGAAGAGGATTCCCATTATACACAGGTACAAAACAATACAAATTTAAAATAGTTTTACAGAATACACTGTCATAAACTTAATAATACGAATAAATCTAAATTTCTTACTAATTCTAGATATCCAGTTTAACCAGGGACTTTTTGGATAAAACTGAGTATATCTGCAGGCAAACATTTAATCAGGAGTCAGAGCTTTGTTCCAGACTGAACCTATACTCTATTTGCAATCCCTTGGAAATGATTGGCTTACATCTCTCATGATTCTGATAACTTCAATGGGATCGTCGGCTTTTTTAGTTGCCATAGTAATTATCGTAACTTTCGGGATAAATTTCCGGAAAGGTTTTCTTCTGTTCCAGCTCTTAATCTGGACAGGGCTGATTACTGAAATCATTAAGACAATAATTGCCTTTCCGAGGCCGGATTATGTAGACAACAGAGTACTTAACCTTGAATATGGAGTGAAAAGTACGTCCCCTTTCAACGGAAGTGGACCTGATGGGGTGTTCGAACTTCCCGATAAAAAAGTTCTTGAAACCTTCCGCCTTCAAGAAGCACTTTCCCCTTCACCTTTTGGTTTCCCTTCCGGGCATGTCGCAATTACGACTGCACTCTGGGGAGGAAGTTCTACGATTTTCAACAGCCGGAAAATCAAAATGATGGCTCCTTTTATGGTATTGCTTGTAGCCTTATCGAGAATGTACCTGGGAAGGCATTTTCTGGGAGATATTCTGGGAGGAGCTATTATAGGTTTATTTTTCCTGACTGCTTTTGCCCTCTTTCTCAAAAGCTCCCTGAAAGATGATTTTTTCAAGAAAGAGAATTTCGAACTTGCATTCAAGAGCAAGAACCTTATTTTGTACTTCGTCCTGTTTGTTATCCCTCTTGTTCTTATAGCTTCATCTATGATAAGTGCAGAAGCAGCGGGTTTTTTCCTTGGCACGAATGCGGCATACGTTTTGATTATACGAAGAGGACTCCCTGATGATGCGGGAAGTGTCGAACAGAGAGTTTTGAGGATATTTATTGCACTTTTGCTGTTCGGAATCTCCAGCTTTATTCTTGATTTAGGGTTCGATAATATCGAAACCGTAGCCTATTTCAGTCTTAAACTCATCGAGTTCTTAAAAGCTTTCATACCTGCATCTACAATATGGGTGTCCGTAGTTGTCTGCACAAAGCTCAACCTGTATAGAACAAAAAGGGAACTCTTAAGCAGCCGAAAAGAAACTCTTAAGCAGCCAGGGCACGGAATGGAGTAAAAGTTCATTAAAAAAGAGCGAGATGATTAGAAATTCATTAAAAAAGAACTTAATGGAGTAAAAGTTCATTAAAAAGAACTGGATGGCGTAGAAATTCATTAAAAAATCTTTAAGGACTGGATTTACCAGCCCTTTTAAAAGTGTAACCACAGAAGCTATACCCTGAAAAAATCTTCCTTATTTAATGGACTTAATATATCTTATAACTATATTCTCATGTAGGGTTTGTCAAGACATGGCTGAAACCTTTAGAATTAAACGAAATCAGATGGGTTTGTTCAGGGACTTATTTTGAGTGTTTTTCAAGTCCTTCTTCTTTATATCCCTGGAAAACTATATATCTAAGAACCTGAAGGAGATCATATATATTATATGAAGACAGAAATAGTGCTAATTAACCTCAGGCAAGCATATAGAAAAAGAGTAATAAATCGCATTACGGCTCTTTAATGCATTTTCTGAAGGAGCAGAATAAGACCAACAGGTGTAAGAAATACTTTTAGTTAACGGAAAAAATATTAAGTTATTATATATGATTTACTTTGTATTTATTCATAAGGAATAACTTAAATAATGCTTTTGACTATTGAGCGTATTCACAATTCACTGGAGAAATAATTAACTGAAAACCGCAACCTATCGGTTGCAATCAGTGGAAAAGACCCAAGAGTTATTTCATCGTGTAAAGGGGTTTCCCACGGCATAGAATCTTATAATCATATCAAGACAGAGAGGATGACATTCATGGACTTTGAAAAATTAAGACACGGGACCGAACTTATCAAAAGGGGCTTTGCAAGAATGCAGAAAGGGGGTGTAATCATGGATGTTACAAACCCGGAACAGGCCAGGATCGCAGAAGAAGCTGGAGCAGTTGCCGTTATGGCTCTCCAGGCTGTTCCTGCAGATATAAGGAAAGCGGGTGGGGTTGCCCGGATGGCTGACCCTGAGATTGTCCAGCAGATTATTGATACGGTTACAATTCCTGTAATGGCAAAAGCCAGGATCGGGCACTTTGTCGAAGCCGAAATTTTAGAAGCTCTGGGCGTTGACATGGTGGACGAGTCTGAAGTCCTGACCCCTGCTGACCCCTACTTCCACATAGACAAAACGCAGTTCACCGTGCCTTTTGTCTGTGGAGCCAGAAACCTTGGAGAAGCCCTCAGGAGAATTAACGAAGGGGCAGCTATGATCCGAACTAAAGGAGAGGCTGGAACCGGAGATGTCAGCCAGGCAGTTAAGCACATGAAGCAAATTCAGGGCGAAATCCGTGCCCTTGCCGGGAAGACTAAAGAAGAGCTGATTATGGTTTCAAGGGAAATCGAAGCTCCGATCGAACTTGTAGTCGAAACTTCAAAAATGCAGCGCCTGCCTGTGGTAAACTTTGCAGCTGGCGGAGTTGCGACCCCTGCGGATGCCGCTCTCATGATGCGCCTTGGTGCAGACGGAGTCTTTGTAGGTTCAGGCATTTTCAAAGCCGAAAACCCTGAGAAAATGGCAAAAGCCGTTGTTGAAGCCGTAAACAACTTTGACAACCCTGCAAAGCTTGCAGAAATCTCAAAAGGCGTGGGTGCAGGCATGAAAGGCATCAGCGCAGACACAATCCCTGAAAAGGAAGCACTTCAGGAACGCGGTTGGTAACCCCGAATTGCGCTTCGGGAGCACAGAAAATCATAGGTTTTCTGGAAGTTGCGATGTAATCGCAACAGCACGCCTCCGTTTCGGTCGCTACGCTCCCTCAAGCGGAATAATTTATGAACAATTAGATTACTTTTTAACTCGCTTGAGCGGGGATTTTAGAAGAATTGGCATTTAGCTTCGTTCAGGCGAGCTAAAAATTTAATTTTTAAAAATGGATTATTTCTTACGGGCCTGTAAGAATAAATCAATTCAATTTTTTATTTTCGGATTAACAAATAATAAATTAATTTTAATTAATTCTGTAAAATGGTGTTTTTCATGAAGATAGGTGTAATCGCTATTCAAGGAGCGGTTTCTGAGCATATTGATGCTTTGAGGAAAGCCCTCAAGGAAAGAGGAATAGATGCAGAGGTAGTTGCAGTAAAGCATAAGGGTGTTATCCCGGAGTGCGGCGGAATTGTGATTCCTGGCGGGGAGAGTACCACACTTTGCAGGCTGCTTGCCCGCGAGGGGATTGCAGAAGAAATTAAGGATGCGGCTGCAAGAGGAGTTCCAATTCTTGGAACCTGCGCAGGTTTGATTGTGCTTTCAAAGGAAGGTGACGAGCAGGTTGAGAAAACCAGCCAGGAATTGCTCGGAATTATGGATACAAAGGTCAATAGAAACGCTTTCGGAAGGCAGAGAGATTCTTTTGAAGCCGAACTTGAGGTTGAAATCCTTGATTCTCCTTTTACCGGCGTGTTTATAAGGGCTCCCGGAATCGTGAGCTGCGGGCCTGAGGTTCGTGTGCTTTCCAGGCTTGATGACCTGATTATTGCTGCAGAGCAGGGAAATGTGCTGGCTCTTGCGTTCCATCCGGAATTAACCGAGGATTTACGGATTCACCAGTACTTCCTGGACAAGATATTTAAAAATGCATAGAACGATAGGAAAACGACAATAATTTGATGAGCCTATCCAAAAACTTCATTTAATCTAATTATTGCTGCTAACGTTATAACTCCAAGATATGATCTTTGTTTGACCTCATATCCTGGAAATACTTTCTTGCTTTGGCTTATAACCGAGCTCAATAGCTAAATCTGCTATTTCAGAATACAGGAGCTTATCCTCATCAGATAAGCTATTGTAAAATTCATTAGCAAAGTCTCCACTTTAATTTCCCCCTCATATCTTGTAAATATATAAGTACAAGATTTTTAGGCCAGGTCGTGAGCTCCTCAACGGATTTTGAATCATAACTTTGTAGCTATGATTGAAACCAGATTAAAGTAGTTTCCACCTTCAGCTTCCATCATTCCAATATCTCTACGAGCATAATCGTTATCACACGAAAGCCAATCCTGCCAGGATTCTTTTAAGCAATTTAATTCTTTGCATTCTTTAATGCTTACCAAATCAGAGTTTTTCCATAAATTATACCACCAATCACATGAGTGTAGAGTTAAACTCATATCATCAAACCAGTAAGGCTGTAATTCTGCCGGAACTCCATTTGTAAAATCCTTTTTCAATCCTGGGACTGCAACTGCTATTTGTCCTCCTTTTTTTACAAGCGGAGCAAAATGATTTGTCAAATAATCTTTTTCAGCTCCGAAAAAATTATAGGCATCTATACAGATAGCAGCATCAAAAAATTCATTTGCAAACGGCAAATCATGGGCCTCTGCGTGTATTGGTATTATTTTATCTTCCAGTCCCATTGACTTAATTCTCTCATAATTATCTGTTGCACTTATCCAGAGATCAGTGGCAAAAACTGTAACATCATATTCTTTTGCTAGGAATATTGAGGTCAACCCTCTCCCACACCCAAGGTCAAGTATTCTCATGCCTTTCTCAAGCTTCAGAGAGTCGGACACTTCTTCAAGAATCTTCATTGAGTTTGGTCCCATCATGTTTTCTTTAACAAAATCAAAATCATATTTGTTACTTTTTGTAAACATCATCTTGACCACTTTTAGTTAATCTATCCCATATTATTTCATGGAGTTTGTTACTTATTCTTCTATAGGTTCAATGTAACCTTTGTCACATATCGTTCTTTTATTTGAACGAACGTATTCAGTCAGCGTAGCCTTTAACTTAATAACTTCACTTTCATATGCTAGAACCTTTCATATGCTAGAACAGTAGTCTTAATATCATTCAGAAAGATAACCGTTTTACTCTACAATAAACTGAAAAGTAGTGAAAAGATGAATGAAAAATTACTTGCAAAAATTGGATTGAACAAGTATGAGAGTTCAGTTTACCTAACACTTTAGGACTTACGCACTTGAAGTCCCAAAAACTTCATTTCATTAGAAATATAATTATCTATTAGTAACCCCAAAAAAACGTGCGGAGTTATGGACATAAACCCACCCAAGTGTAATGACATCGACTACATTAATTTCCTCATCGCTGCTTCTAACGTTTTTAGTTGCACTGAAGCTGCTAGATGTTATCCAAACGTAGCTAATGCTCCTTCTCATGATGCTTTTACTCGTTGCCTTCAAAGGCAACCTCCAGACACAGAAGCACTATG
>Ga0268263_1001348_pt1 | contig 22286 bp, 12 predicted proteins | sample Biomet5_FD_190358 | JGI IMG/M metagenome (GOLD analysis project Ga0268263, IMG submission 190358) | Microbial communities from bioreactor (seeded with sewage sludge) at LBNL, California, USA - Biofuel metagenome 5 (SPAdes) (version 4) | ecosystem: Engineered > Bioreactor > Anaerobic >... | reverse complement strand
TAAAACAGACCTGTGTTTTATGAATAAGTCTTCGAAAAGCTTTGGAATAGATAATTCGGTCTTTATCTCTTTGAAATTGTGTTCTGGTGGCTACTTTTGATTCTACTGCATACTTTTTTTCATAATTTTCTTTCATGTCGTTGGAATAAGGTCTGCGTACACATGGATTCACATCAGATGTTGCAAGTGGATCAAGCTCATAGCTCTTCTTATAAATACTATTATAGATACTGTCATCCAAATGATAACCCCCTATAAATACTTATAAACATAATAGATCTTCATAACAGATCAATTTTTTGGAATATTTGTCTATTTATAAGCTTTTTGTTTTATATATTTTGATTTTGTATTTAAAAATGAGCAGGTGTCAAAAATCATAAAGAAATTTCCAAATTTTAAATGATTATTTTAAAACCAAACATAAGCCAACATATTACTTCAAAAAACTGAATATGTTTGCACCAGCGCTCTCGATATAATGTAATTCGTTTGTATTCGGCTAAGATATGAAAAACCCAAAGAATGATCTTTTTACACGGATATCTAAGAATTGTGTCGGAAAATCGTTATATGCGATATACGAAGTTGTGCATAGAATTCATTAACTTATGATAAAAGTAATGTAATTAGGACTTACGTAGTTGAACTGAAAAAAAACATTAGAAAACACAGAACTGTATAAATCACAATACGATTAATAAGGTCGCATGTGCTTGATTTCATTCATTGAGTGCGTAAGTTCTAGTAGTATTTCTACAGTTCTGGGCAGTTTTCATCCACCTGATAAACTTCAAGGCATTCTACTAAAATACGGAAGAGCTATCTTAGAACCTATCCGAAAAGTGATTAACTCTTATATTATAGACTTACTGTTACTTTTCGATACGTATTATTTACTTTTCGGATAGGCTTTTAATCAATTTTCAGGCGAATCAATTAGCTCAACCCCTTGAATTGCTACACTTAACTCTCTTGTGTCATTGTTCTTTAGCTCCGGAAAGTCACATGGTCTTTCGGTGCCTTCAGGTACATTTAAAAGGATGACATTCTTTCCCTGATTTAAGGTAACAGGGATATTTACCGTGCTTAAATTAGTGCTGATATTTTGTTTACTCTGGAGAGTTTTGCCATTATAAACCTCGAGCATCTTTGGTGAATGTAAGCTGCATGCGTTGAGTTTTAATACTGCATTTTCAGCAACACCTGAATAAACCGATAATGTAGCCTTGTTTGATACCCACCTGGTCATTGTGCCGTCCCAATTCTCCAGACGGTTCCATCCTTTACCTAAAAGCATAAAGGGCTGAATTGTTTCGTCTGGAACGCGGTAAACAATAAGCCCGTCTTCATCGTATACATCAGGTTCAGTTTTAAGGGTCTTATTCAGTAAATCAGTTACAAACTCGAGCTGCTCACTGGACAACTGGTCTTTGTGAACAATAACATACCTTATATTATTGGCATTCAGGACAGACGTGCCTATATCAGTAACATCTTCCTGTAAAATATCTTTAGTTCCCAGGGAATAATACTGTAATTCTTTAATGAACGGAGTCTTTCTTTGGAAGTCACCAACGTTAGCTGGATACCTTGCTGAATATCCGCCTACAAGAGCTTTATTGTGGACTGTCTGATAGTACAAATCCTGAAAATCCATATATCCTGCGTTAGAATTTTGCGGGATTTCGAGCATCGCATAGTTATCCTTATCGTTACTAATTTGATAGTAAAAGTCAGGAACACTTACCTGTGTAGTTGGATACGGAATAGATAGGTATTCAAAAATCAGCAGGAAACCCACTATTGTAAGTATAAGCTTTTTTCTTTCAGGTTTATACTTCAGTAATTCTGAAAAACCATACCCTGCCAGGACGGAGTACCCAAGTGTTGCGATAACAAAAAACCTGCCAACTGTCCTGCAGTTTTTCAGGAAAGGAATCGTGTTGTATAGTATTTGATACGGAAGAGAAATTTTCATGTTGGAGTCCGTGAAAGCAACCGCTCCATTGAAGTGTAATATGGGGCCTAAACTAATTATCGTAACGAAAAACGTAGATACTAACCAGAACTTTACGTCAGGCTTTCTCCTTGATTTCAAGAGCGCAAGGATCGAAAGCCCTAGAACAATATATCCTATAAAGTTCACTCGTTCAGCAGGCCAGCTTAGTACATTCGAATATAAGTCTGAGGTAAAATGACCGAGCAACGGATGTAAATGAGAAGGGAGAAAAAAGCTCATCAAATCGTTTGATAATTTGGGAATTTCATTTGCATTTGGCTTTAAGAAGTTTTGTTTTGAAAGAGCAATAAGTATCTCATTAATGGTCAAAGGCAGTACTCCGAGAAAAGCTACCCCGCCAAAAAAGAAGTATTTTATAATCATTTGTTTCACAGAATGAATAAAGTTTTTTCTGGACCTGAGAGTCAGGTACAAATCATAGAAGAATACTAACCCTGCAAAGATCCCCATAAAGATCAGGTACTGCAAGTCGCTCATTGCTACCAGAATAAAAAAGATTCCTGCAAGGATTGGGTTCTTGATCCCTTCTTCTTTAACTGTTTTCATGAGATACAGCGCACAGAAGGGTATCCACTGAACTGTCGCTGCTCCAAAGAAGTATAGTCCTCTGGAAAAATGGTATGGGGAAAACGCGAATACAATTCCTGCAATAAAGGCAGCGTATTTATTATCTGTAAGATATTTTACCAGGAGATATGAACCAATAGCCCCTATTATAAAAGTTAAGAGCCATAGTATCGTGTATATGACATGCAGTTCTAAAAAGGGCGACAGCAATACATATAGCACTTGATTGAAGGCTGATGAAAAGGGCATTGATTCTATGCCATTCGGATAAAAAAGGAGATGGTCATGCGTCAAAGCCGCTAAATCCGCTTCCTTTATTGCTATTTTTGTGTACCATAAGATCCTCATCCATTGAAACGAATCCGCTCCCGTTCCAGGAATATCGGTTTTTATCTTAAATAAGACAGGATAAGTAAGAATAATTGTCAAAAGAGTATATGAGATTCCCACCAGAGAATATTCCCGTAAATTGTAAAAATGTTTATTCTTAAAACTTCGATTTTTTTCCGGGTTAGATGTTTTTCTTATTTCCACGAGATTGTCTCCCGATTTCCTGAATATCTCTTATTTTTTTCGAAATAAATCCCAAATGATATATAAATGTTATTAAATATTAAATGTTATTAAATATTAAATGTTATTAAATATTAAATGTTATTAAATATCAGATGTTATTAAAAATTAAATGTTGAAGCCATCCCAAAACTAACTTTATTCTCAAATAAATGGAAGTTTCAGAATTATTTTCATGATCAGAAGCCCTATTGATTGTTCTAAATTCGAATTTAGAAAAAGTATTTTTGAGTTTTGGGATGAACTCGTTATTAAAAAGTAAATGTTAATAAAAAGTAAATGTTAATAAAAAGTAAATGTTAATAATTATTTTTTGCATAGAACCATAGTCCAGGGAAATGGTCTTCGAACTTCCAGCACATCAAAATAAGTTTCTATTAATTTCACAAACTTTCCTGAACTCCAGTTCTGAACATGCTCAGGATCATTTCCAAAACGTGTTAAATTTTTACCCCGGAAGAAATTCATTGTACGGAAATAGGGTTCGTTAGGCACACTGATAATACAGTAATTTTTAGTTATTCGTCGGATCTCCTGAAGGGCTAAATCCGGTTTTTCGAGGTGTTCCAGTACTTCGGTTGCTATAACAAGATCGAAAGTGTTTTCTTTAAACGAAATTTCACATATGCTGCCTGAACAAAAATCACATTCTGGATTTTTCTCCTTTGCAATTCTCAGAGCATTTCTGGAGATATCAACGCCTGTTATTTTTGGATAATTAAGGCAGTTTATGACAAATCCTTCCCCACAGCCTATATCAATAACATTGTTTATATTTTTTAAAGGAACGGCAGTTTCCTTTAAGTTTTTCATAAAATTGGATATCACTATACCCATAAGCGGATTTTTGGAGTTGTATTTTTTGTAATTTCTACTCTGGTTCTGGTCCATTTAGCCCCACCTATTTAAAATGCGTTTTTAATTTTATTTCTTCTTATATTCAGTTTTAATTTTTTATTCTTAATAGCCCGATTATTTCGAATTTATGTCAATTGCTTTGACTTTATTTTCAATGTCCATTTTCAATATCCTTTCTTAATACCATTCTTAATACCATTCTTAATATCCGTTTTCGATATCCATTTTTAATATCCGTTTTCGATATCCATTTTTAATATCCGTTCTCGATGTCCATTACCATAACTGTTTTCAATATCCGTTCTCGATGTCAGTTCTCAATGTCCATTCTTATATTCATTCTCAATATCCATTCCCAATGTCCATTCTTATATTCATTCTCAATATCCATTCCCAATGTACATATTATAACAATTCGACCTGCCTTGAAATTTTAAGGCTTTTTTCTTAAAGTAAGCATGAATCCAAATATTGCTGGTAATAGTGTAGTCAAGAAATATAGAACTATAGAGCAGGAAAATCCATATGCAGAACTTTCATTTAATAACTTGAATATTGTAACGCTTACAAACTCTCTAACTCCAAATCCTGATATAGAAATTGGAAAATTACCCAGAACTACTACTATTGGAAGAGAAAATGTAAGTAAGCTGTTTAATGCGGGATTTAAGGATTTTATAACTATCCAGTATACCAATAAATTCAGCAAATAATATCCAAGAGTTAATGCAGAAACAGAAAAAATAGCTTTTTTATTTCCAGTGATTTGTTTTATTGTTTTAATATAATTTTCTTTAAATTCGCTTCTTTTCGAAAATATCCCAAAAATAAGATTTACGATCTTTTCATTTGTGATGACGAAAATGCCAGCGATAAAAATCATTATCATCGGCGTCATTATATATATTAAATTTCGATCCTTAAAAAAGAAAGCTATAGATAGTACACTTAAAACCAGAAGACAGACCATATCTATGACTCTGTCCATTACTACGGTTGGTATGCTTCTGGAGTTCTCAGCATCTAAGTAAAAAGCTCTTGAAACTTCTCCTGCCCTACCCGGAGTAAGAGCTCCATAAAAGTTACCCATTAAAATTATTTCAAGTGACCTTTTTACGGGGATTTGAATATTTATACAATCGAGTAGAGACTGCCATTTTATCGCTTTTATCAGGTACATCAGAGCAATAAAAGGTAGCGAGAGAGAAAGCAATTCCAGATTCGTCTGGGTAAAGGTCTCGTAGATTGTCCTCAGGTCAAGTTTGGCTATAAGGTAAAACATTAGCCCCAAACTGACTACAGTTTTACCTATCGTTTTCCAGTTCATAGCTATCGTACTTTATGATATAATCATCGTTATTTCTGGAGTTTGTGATCAGTTCTCCTATCAGGCCAAGGGAAATAAATTGAGCTCCAAGAACCGTGATTAATATACTCAACATCAGCAGAGGCCTGTCTCCTATCTTGATACCCATGAGCCATAGAGAAACAAGGTGCAGATTTATAATTATTGCTGAGAATATTAGTAAGAAGCCGATACCTCCAAAGATGTGAAGGGGTCTTTTCTTGTATAGGTTCAAAAATGTTACTGTGATCAGGTCCAGAAAGCCCTTAAGTAGCCTTTCAACTCCATATTTTGATTTTCCATGAATTCTAGGATGGTGTTCGACTTCAATTTCTCCAACAGTGTATCCTTTCCAGTGAGCTAGAGCCGGAATATAGCGATGGAATTCTCCATATAATCTTATGTTCTTTACGACATAGTTTCTATAACCTTTGAATCCACAATTGAAGTCATGAATTTTGACTCCTGTGATATATCGAGTCAAAGCATTAAAGAATTTTGATGGAAGGGTTTTTGAAACAGGATCGTGTCTTTTACTCTTCCAGCCTGAAACCATATCATACTCTTCTAATTTCTCAAGAAATCTAGGGATTTCTTTGGGATCGTCCTGCAGGTCTCCATCCATGGTAATAACAAAATTTCCCTGTGATTTCTTGAACCCGCAGGAAAGAGCCGCCGCCTTTCCATAGTTCCTCTGGAATCTTACAATCTTAATTTTGTTATCTTTGATCGCTTTTAACTTTTTAAAAGTGTCATCCATAGATCCATCATCTACGAAAATGATCTCAGATGTTTTTCCCAATCTTGAAAGAACTACATTCAATCGGTTATATAATTCCCCTACGTTTTCTCCTTCATTGAAAACCGGAATTACGATTGAGAGATCTAATTTATCAGACATTTACCGTTTTCTCCTAAACAGTGTTTCAGTTTATCTGTAAAATTGTAATTTAAAAGGGGTCTCTAAAACCAAGCGAATACTCATTAAACTTTAATTTAGAGCCAGTTTCAATAATAAAGAAAGATTTGGATTGAAATTGATAGCAATTAGAACAAAGCCTCTTTAACAATATATATAAGTCATGTTTTTATCCACGTTGAAGTCTCTACAGAATTTATTTCTGTGTTTTTAGATTAATTTTTAAATCATCTCTGAAGTTTCTTGTTCTATAAAATGAACCTAGATAAAGATTACTGACGTAGAAAAAATCTTCAATTCTCACCAAAAGTTTCTCCTCTAAATTATCTTAAAAGCAATAAAATTATTCTCATATAAAAGTTGAGATTTAATTATACTCTTATAAAAGTTATTTTTGCTAAATCCTACACTCGGTTATTGAGACGAGATCTCATATTCGGTCATTGAGACGAAAATCTGATGCCAGAAAATTGTAAAATATATAATACCAGTACAGCGGAGAAAAAACGAAAAAATAGAAATAGAGAATAAAATAGAGAATAAAATAGAGAATAAAATAGAGAATAAAATAGAGAATAAAATAAAGAATAAAATAAAGAATGAAATAGGGAATGAAATAGAGAATAAAATAGGGAATGAAATAGAGAATAAAATAGGGAATGAAACAAGGAATAAAACAGGAAATGAAACAGGAAATGAAACCGAAAATGAAACAGGAAATGAAATAGGAAATAAGCTTTTTAAAAACGATAGCTATTTAAAAAAATATGATTTTCTAAAAACTTCTTTCATTCAACAAAATAAATCATTTCATTAGGCATTAGAGTCAATTCCTCATTCTCTATTCCTGCCTTTACAAGCTTTTCGATTCGTTCCTTTACGTTTTTTCGTGTGGTTTTTATCCCGAGCACTCTCGAAGTCTGGACAACAAGATCTTCAAGAGGAGTTGAATACTGGCTGTGCAAAACAAAATGGATAGCTTCTTTTATTTCCTCGTCACAGATCCACTCGATTTTTGTAGATTCATCCCCTTCACGCCTGCGCAGAATACAGGCAGGTTCTGAAACTGGCCAGTAGAACTCGTCTTTGGCCCTGATTTTTCCGGAACTTTCAGCAAGAGCTGCAACATCAGATATTCGCTGCTTGATTTTACCGAACATGCGGGAAATTCCTGTATGCGATTTTATTCGCTGCTGCAGGAGTTGCGCATGAATTGGACCTTCACACGCTACAATTCGTATAATTGCTTCCTCAAGCTGCTTATCCGAAACCTCCGAAAGGTCGCAGGTTTGTGGAAGTCCTGAGGAAAGACAGGCCTGGTAAAGGGGTACGGCAACTTCGAGTGAACTTGGTTTTCCGGACAACTTTTCATGCTCTTTTTCAGAATTATTCGGTTCAGGCTTTTTTCCTGGAACGTCTGAGATTTCTACAGTTCTCGATCCGCTATTACCGGTTCTGAGTTTTAAGGAGCTTCCAGTATCGGGCTTCTCAGAGAATTTTCCTGCTTTTTCAAGTGGGGTTGAAGATAGTGGTTTCTTTGGGGTTCTGGTTTCAGCCTTAAATGTATGTTCGTGGGCAGGCTCAGTTAACCGTGTTTCAGATTTCCTCTCTATGTCGCGCTCAATTAAAGGTTCGGCTTCGTGCTCAATTTGAGTTTCTGAGTCACATATCCCTGCATAACTGTCGTCCTCGTCTGTATAATTCTCTTCTTCGAAATCTGGCTCAGGCTCGGAATAGTTGCCTGAGCCGTAAATATACGCAAACTCATTAATACGCTTGCGTTTTTTCTTATTTTCAGGGCCTGCACTGAAGTCAATTTCGGGATAAGCCTGATAAAAACTCACCTTCTCAGGTTCTGGCTCAGGTATCAGTTTGTTTTCGTATTCCTTAGGGCGGGGATCTACACTGAACTTAAGAAGTTTTGATTTTTTTGACCTCCTCATAGGCTTCTTATTGGAATTTTCATTGGCTACCAGAGCCATCGACCTGGCTCTTATATCCATTTCGGGCAGGAAATCTGTATCTGAGGGGGCTGTAAGTCCTTCTTCCAGTTTAAAAAACGAGCCTGAATAGGGCTCTTCAGCTTCAGCTACATAGGAGGGTTCTAGAAGAAGTTTTGCTTCTGGAGTTTCCGAAAAGCAGGTTCTATTGTAAAATCGAGTTTCAAGTTCATCCTCATCCCCACCTTCACTCTCTACACTCACAGCAGGCAAAACCGGAACCTTGAATAAACCCTGATTTGCAGGCGAACCGTGATACCTTCCTGCAGGACTTCGATTCACAGGCCCAGCCCAGGCAGAAAGTTCGTTAACCCTAGATATTTCGGGTTCGACTTTGACTTTTGCCTGTATTTTTGTCTCTTTTATAGACTTCCTCACAGCTTCAAGCAGCTTTTCCCTGCTCTCTTTCGGATGTAAGTACCAGTCCGTTGACCAAACCCTGTAGATCTTCCAGCCCAGACCTTCAAGCACCTGCTGGCGCAGGCGGTCGCGGTCCCGTGCAACATGCAGGGAATAATAGCTTTCTCCATCGCACTCGATTCCAAGCACATACTGCCCTGAATGGGAGGGATCAGGGACTGCAAGGTCAAGCCTGTATCCTGCACAGCCGATCTGCCTGTGGATTTCACAGCCGTTTTCTACCAAGAAATTGTAAACTATCTCTTCGAAAGGCGAATCGAGTTTTTCCCTACGGTATGCAGGTGAGGGAAGCCTGCCGCTCTCTGCAAACTCAAGGAAGACTTTCAGGGCCCGAAGCCCGAAAGGCGAGTTTTCATCCAGCTTCAGGTCCCTTGATGTAAAATTTGCAAAAACTACGCATTTTTCCCTGGCCCGCGTAATAAGGACATTCAGGCGCCTTTCTCCTCCCTCGCGATTAAGCGGGCCGAAGTTAAGGGAAAGCTTTCTGTTGCCGTCAAAGCCGAAACCCACACTCAGCAGTATAACATCCCTTTCATCGCCCTGGATGGTCTCAAGATTTTTAACAAAGAAATGCTCACCTTTTTCGTTTCCAGAGTTAAGGTCAAGTCCGGGATTTATTTTAAGTAAAGCCTCGATTTCTTCCTGGATAGCTTCCTGCTGTTTTATATTGAAAGTCCCGACTCCCAGGCTTTTATCGGGGTATCTGCTGAAGTGTTCAAAAACTGCCCTTGCAACGGCTTTTGCTTCTATCCGGTTGGCTCCGCTTTTACCCCTTTCATAAATTGAGTTCGGAAGATGCACGAACTTCAGCCCAAGTTTTTCGTCTTTTTGCATGGGGGAGGGATAAACATAGAGACGGTTATCGTAAAACTCCTGGTTTGAAATTGCGATCAGGGACTCATGCCTGCTCCTGTAGTGCCAGCGCAGGGTTTTTACAGGGAAACTGCGTTTGCACACATTCAGGATACTTTCCATATCTACGGCTGTAATGCAGTCATCAGGCTCACTTTCCGGAGAATCGAGCACAGTATCAAAAAAATCTGTCGGCGGAAGTTGTTTTGAATCCCCCATTACTACGACCTGCTTTCCGCGCAAGAGAGCTCCAACTGCATCTTCGGGTCTTACCTGACTGGCTTCGTCAAAGATAATCACATCAAAACGAGTGCTTCTGGGATCAAGGTACTGGGCAATGGAGAGCGGGCTCATCAGGAAACAGGGCTTGATTTTTTGGACTAGACCACCTGCCTTTTTCATAAGGGTACGGATGGGCATATGCCCTCTTTTCCTGTTAAACTCATTGAGCAGAACGCCCGCCTCTGAAGATCTTGAGGCTCCTGAAGCTAATTTTGGAGTTTCCTTATAAGCCGAGCATACAATTCTTTTTCGGTTTTCCATAAGGACCTTTTTGTCAAGTTTCCTGAACTTGCCAAGTTTGCCTTCGTGGAGTTCCCGGATAAAAGTCGAAAGTGCAGGCTTCTCCCTGAAGGCGTGATTCAGTAGGATTTCGGCGTAATTGCCTTCAAAAGCAGGAATTGCGTCACAGACTGCTAGTTTTCCGGATTCAAGGTCTTCCATTATTGGGGCTGCCTTTGTTTCAAGACCGGCCTGTCTGTAACCAAGATACTGGCTCCAGAGCACCAGGGATGAAGTCTCGTTTTTCCAGTAAGTTACGAGAGTTTTTAATGAATTTAGCTTTGCGGCTTCAAGGCCTTCTGGACACATTTTCCCGAAATCTGCGCCTATGCGAAGCCCAACTCTCTTAAATGCCTCCAGAAACTCCTGCGTTGCGTCCAGTACATGGCTGGCTGTGGATTCAAGAGCTTCACTGTCAATTCCGAGTCCTATAAGCCTGAAACTCCTGTCTGTGAGAGTGCCTTCTTTCAGGTACTGCTGGAAGAGAATTATCCATTGGATGTACTCTTCAAGCAGGGCAGGATCGCTTTCAAAGCCTTTCCAGTAATTCCCAAAGTATTTTTCCCCTTCTGCACTCGAATTTTCAAGTTCCAGCCTGAGGGTTTTGTATTTGGAAAGGCCAGTCAGGTCAAGCAGGATGTTACTGTCCCAGAAAGGTACTCGTGAGAGATAGCAGGCTGAAATTTCTTTTTTGAGCTTCCTGTATTTGGGGTTTAAAAGCTTGAGGAGACTGCCGGAAAGCTTCTCGAATTCAGAGGTATCAAGGTCAAAAATCTCAGGGCGAAAAGTTTTATCTGCAAAAGTCTTGAGTTCAAGGTATTTTCTGAGCTTTGAAACCAGAGCTTCGGCATCTGTTTTTGAGTTTTCGGATTCCCATCCCGAATTTGGAAGCATTTTTTCAGGCAAGGATTTTGAGTTTTCAAGGAATTTTGCGGCATTGATTACGGTTGCAATTCCCTCGAGAGTGTCAGGTTTTGAGGTTGCAGAAAGGTCATTAAGGGTTTTTATAGCGGCTTCGAGGGCTTCAAAAGCCTCAGCGCATTCGTCTATCAGAGTTCCGATTTCTCCCAGATCCGAAGGCAGTACAAGCCCTGGATCGCAACCATACCAGGGATTTTTCTTGATCGGACCGAGAAAAGGAAGTACCTGACTCAGTTTTTCTATAACAGCTTCTGCATCGGCCCAGGCTTCAGGATCCCAGGTTTCAGGTTTTTGAAACTTATATAAGGGCATTTTCAGATCTTTTGATTCAAAATAAGCCCTTGTCTTTTCCCTTATCCCATAGAGGGTATAGAGACTTGGGTAGATTTTTCCTGCAGGTTCTCCAAGGGATAGAGCATACTGGTTGAGTTCATGTTTTAGCTTTTCGAGCTCGTTTATATCTCTGTCAGGGCGTATGGAGGCAGGTGCTTCGCGGTTCAGGGTCTTTTCCAGTTCTTCGAGCACGGCTTTTTTGCGGGTCTGGTTGCTATGTATCTCCAGACAGAGTTCTCCAAGGCCTGCAGAGTCCAGCCTGCTTTTTACAACCTGAAGGGCAGCCATTTTTTCACTCACAAAAAGTACGCTTTTTCCCTGAGCCATAAGTTCTGCAATTGTATTTGCAATCGTCTGGGACTTGCCGGTTCCTGGAGGCCCTTCAACAACAAGGTTTTTTCCGGCTTTCACATCTTCAATGACCGCGATCTGGGAAGAATCGGCATCCATTATCTGGTAAGTGTCTTTTGCTGGAAGTTTAAGGTCAACCTCTTCTTCCAGAAAACCGGGAACTTCACTTTCGGAGTCTTCAGGGTTAAAGACTTCCTGGATCAATGGATGATCGGCAGGAGACATGTCTTCAGGCCAGGTCGCAGGGTCAAGGTCCTTATACATGACAAATTTCTTGAAGTTAAAAAGGTCAAGGCAGATCTCAGGCAGGAGTTTCCAGTCTCTCTTTTCATGAATTTCTCTGGATACAGCCCTGAAATATTCTTCGACTTCTGCAGCTTTCTCAGGCATTTCAAATTCAGGAATCGCGATTCCGAATTCTTTCATTTTTGCCTGGAGGGTAATTGAAGTGAAGATTTCGTCTCCTGTCCACTGGATGCTGAAAATTCGACCTTTACCTATTCGTTTGAGTTCAACGGGAATAAGAAGTAGAGGGGCTTTCGGATTTTTTATGGCCGATCGGCTTTCACTCCACTGCAGAAAGCCCAGTGCAAGGTAGAGCACAGGATATCCCTGTTCTTCAAATATGGAGTTTGCCTGGTTAAATGCATAAAAAAGCTTTTTATCAAGGGTTTCGCTGTCATCAGGGGTTTCCAGAAAAGTTTCGGAGCGAGAAGTCTGGGGTTTATCTTCGGAGACCAGAATATTTCCTATTGTTTTCAAAAGCCGTTTTTCCTTTTCAGAAGCCTCGTCTTTCTCCCCATTTTCAGTTTTCCTGCCTTTTCTTAACTGAGCTGTTGCCCTGAACCTCATCGATTTTTCCTGGAGAACAAAGAGCTCGTAAATTTCCTCCGGTTTCCGACCTGTAATCGAGATAGTCCTTTTCTGGGAAGGGCGATAATTGAGAAGATTATTTCGAAGGGACAGATCAAGCAAATTCTGCCTCAGGGCTTCCAATTCCTTAACTACGTCTACCATAAGAATACCAGGCTCTTTTGAAATAATCTGTGAAATATGCTTAAGATTAATAGAATAAAGGGCACATACTAATAAATTTTATCCATCCCGACCGGAAACAGAGCTATGAATAGAGAAAAAAATACAATCCGGATGGCGGATAACTCATTTAAGAATGAAATTCTTAAGAATAACACATTTAAGAATATTTTTTTGTTATATCTGAGAACTATTTCCTTATTATTAGAGTTTTTCTAAAAATTACGGTTATTCATATTTTCGTTATATCTCAGCTTTCTTGAGTGTTTTCAAAAAGCTTGATGGACCTGAGAAGTCCACATTACTTTTACCCGTTTTCGGAAAGCTAAGGGGCTGCAGGCAGTTTTTCCTTGAAAACAGGTTCTTCTTCGGTTTTGCCTTCCTCCTCCAGACTTGCCAGGAAAGAGCTGGAAAGGATAAGGGCACAGCCAAATAGGGTTTCAGCAGATATGGGGTCTTTTAAGAGTAAGTAAGCGAAAAAAATCGCACTTACAGGTTCAAGCAGGGAAAGTATGCTTGCATTCTGGGCTTTGACATGTAAAAGCCCTGTAAAGTAAAGAATCGAACCCACTGAAGTGATTGTTATCCCTAGAAAGAGGAGAACAGGTAGGTTATCAACAAGAACTGTTATTGAGGCCTGTTTTACAAAAGGAAGCAATAATAAAAGCGTTACTAAGGTTGAGATAAAAAGTTGTTCTAAACCTGAATATTCATTCCTGAGATCTCGGGAGGTAATAGTAACGCAGGCGTAAAAAAAGCCTGAAAAAAGACCCATAAGCACTCCATAAAGATATGTTGGCTCAATTCCCGATCCAGAAACAAGGTTTTCGGGGCCAATTACCATTACTACACCCGTAAGAGAAAGAATAAGGGCAACAAGGCTCTTTTTGTTATGTTTCTCCTTCAGGAAGAAAGGAGCAAGCAGCAAAACGTAAAACGGAGCCGTATAAAGCAGAAGTACGGATATTGATATATTAGTAAAGCTCACAGCCATGTAATAAGAAACCATTGCGCCTGCATTGAAAGCTCCAAGCAGTATCAAGTTTTTTCTTTTTCCCCGGAGCCTGATTTCTGATAGTTTTCCAGTAACTGCCAGATAACCTGTAAGTGCAAGAAGCCCGAAAAGAAGCTGGTAAAACACAACAGCTCCTGCGGCCATGTTCTTTACATACATGAAAAAAATTCCTGAAAATCCGTAGATGACAGATGCGGCAATTACCTGGATATTTGCTTTTATGTGCTGCGGCTCCATGACCGTTTCAAATTAGGGTTTCTGTTAAATAAGATTATCCTGAGTATGTTGAAAGTAATATCCAGACAATCGGACTATTGGCAGTCGGACTATTAGCAGTTGGACTACTAACAGTTGGACTATTAACAGTTGGACTATTAACAGTTGGACTATTAGCAGTCGGCATTTTGTGAATGGTAGTTTAAAAAACAATCAAAAAACTGTTTTATAAAAGTAATTTCGAGAATTTTAAATGCTCTCAAAACAGAATAATAAGTGGATAGGCGAGTGCGGAAAAGAACAATTAGAGGCGTGTTTGGATTGCTTTCTCGACCTTCATCATATCACCCCAAACACGCCTGTGCTTTTTACCCGCAATCCCCTTGAAGACACCGATTTTCTTTTAGCCTTGATTATACTAATTTTCCCTTGGAACGTGTCTTAAAATTAAGTTTGGTTCTGATTGGGATAAGACTTATGCACTTGAAATGGAAAACGTTAGCATTAAATCATCAAATATTGAAATGTATACTTTAACCTTGGTAATTACTGCATTTTATTACATTGGGAGTGCAGAGGGTCACAAATACTATATCCTTCACAGACTGTCCAACAATTCAGTTTCAGAGAAAAAACGTGAAAAAATAAGGTATATAAAGCCTTTAAATTGAAAAAAAAGGAATTCAAATATTATTTAGACCCCTTGAAAAATGATTAGTTTTTTAAGGGATATTAAACCTTATTTGCCCAATTAAATGTAGTGTCATCCCTCCCCCAGTTAAGATACATTCATTAAAAGATCTATTTGCTGTTTAAAGGACTTAAATACTTTAATTGGTAAATTAAACGTTGATTTTTCCTTACTTTTAACATTGAATTTTGTATGAATGAAAACGACATCCGATGCCTTATTTATAAATAAACATAAATTGTAAAAGAATAAAGTATTTATCCTGCTCTCTTCTTGATTTAAAAGAGTATTATAGATTATTTATCTAAAAAATTGATTTTTAGAGTGTACCTTAATTGGGGAAACTCTAAATGCATACCTATTATCCAAAATAAGCATTGTATACCCTTAGTTTTAGTACTGATTTGGAAGGACCTTAATTATTGATAGCGATTATCGGACAGCCTGCTTAGCTTGGGAGTAGTTCACTGAAAGTTTCTACCTTAACACCAGAGCCACTTTGCACAGGTTTATTTTTTACGTAATTTGACTATCCTTCGCCAATCTGCGATTAAATCTTTAAGTTTATATATCATGAAGTACTCTAGGCTATTGGGCATCTGGGAAGGTCATAAGAGACCTTTTAACTCTTTTTAATAACCCCCATACCCCCCAACTCCCCAATAACCGGATGCCCAATCCCCATTAATGTTAAATTCAACGTTTTTCTTCAATATTACTTGTCCAGAAGATCACTTTCTTTCTCATATTGTTAGAACATCTTTCGTTTTCTTCGCCATATGATTTCACATAGATTTCAGATTCTATCTGAACGGAGTGCTCAGAAAGATAATTAAGGTTTTTAGCTGGTATCGGATTACAACTGGTATTGAGCTTGTTTCTGGAACTTGTTTTTGGAACTTGTTTTTGGAACTTGTTTTTGGAACTTGTTTTTGGAACTTGTTTTTGGAACTCGTTTTTGCAATTCGTTTATGCATTTTTTCGTTACATGCAGCGAATATCGAGTTACTGAAATAAATTTCCACTTTACCTTAAAAGACCATCAGCTAGCCTGTTCTTCACCAAAGCTGCCAGATTTTATTAGAATTTTTTCACGAATACCTAATCGAAAGCGCACACATCTGACCATAGAAGTGCTTGATGCAACCGGGATGAGGCTCTGGGACCTTGCCACGTCCAGCAAATCAGCAGGGATGGTAAAGAGTTTTTAAGCTCATGCTACTGGTTTTTTTAGTTAAGCTGCGTACTGCATAGCTCTTGCGCTTTCAATTATCGTAAAGTAGTTTCTTATGCATGCGTCCGGAAAAATAGATAAGCAAATTTATGGCTCTTCGCTGTTTTATGTGGGTTGAAAATAATTGCTTAGTTACAAAGTAACCCGGCAAAAAAGAGAAACATCAAGCTTGAATGTGATTTTCAACCACAAATAGTTATAAATTTTACATATGTTTCTTTGATATTTAAAAGGTAGATGTAAGTTACCCACTCGAAACAGCGAAGAGCCAAATTTATCGTTTTTTTAAAATATATAGGGATTTTGATAGGTTTTTTTCAGGGAATATGTATTATTTGTTATTATATACAGATTTTAAAGTTTAAAAAAACTTATTTGCTTTAAAAACTCCTATTAATTCCTTTTTTGCTTAAAAAACTCCGTATTTAGAAAAAAATTACTTAATAGATATCAGAAGCGGTAATTCAAAGATATAACCATAAGGCAAATTGTTGATCGTATTTAAAGAGCAAATACAACCCTATTTTATTGAATATGTCGGAAGGCTTATATACCTCAGATCTTAGCAACTCTCACTGAAAACTCGAAGTTAATGGGGTTTATACGTATTAAACACGTTATAAATAGATAAAAATGACTTTTAAATTTTAAAAACCTTTATTTTCCAAATTAAATCTTTTAAAACTATTGTTTTATTAATTAAACCCTTTTAAGCTATTTTTTGGTATAAGTATATTTATATTTAATCTAACGAATTTTAGACTTGTTAAGCTGCGTATAGTCAGCAGGACAACCAGAATAGGTAAATTAAACAGGTAATTTAAGGACAAAACAAAGTCGAGTAAGTAATATAAAGAAAATAAAATAATTAAAAAAATAAATAAGGTTTTAAAAATAAATATAGTTTAAATTAAATAACTATAGTTTAAATAAATTTCTGGAGTGAGGCATATGTTGGAAATGAAAAAGATACTAGGAATTTTCCTGGCAGTCTGTTTTGTACTGTCAGTGACAGCTGCAGCAGCAAGTGCAGCACCTTGGGACAACAACAAGAACAAATTTAAATTTGGCGACCACGACAAGAAGAAGTGGGACAACAACAAGAAGAAATGGGACAACGACAAGAAGAAGTGGGATAACGACAAGAGAAAGTGGGACAACGACAAGAGAAAGTGGAACAATAAGAAACATGACAAAGAGTACAACAAATGGTACAAAGAGTATATGGTCTGGTTCTTCAGTTATGAAAAGTTCTGCGGTTATTACAGTGAATTCTACAGCTATTATTACGAATACTATAGCAGTTATAGCAGCCACTATGGAAGCAGATGGTAAGAAATGGCTCAAAATGTATATGAAATAGTTTGGAGGTGATAAAAAGTTCTATGGTGATTATAACAGTTATCATTGAAATAGATGTTCAGAGCTGGCTGTAAATTATGTAAATGTAAAATATGGTAATTACTTAGCCATACAACCCTTTGGATTAAAAAACAATAATCCGGATTAAAGAGAATATAATCTGGATTAAAAAAGTTTTTAATTAAAAAAGCAGTAAGGCCAAAGCAATAGAGTTCTTACTACTCAGAAAGTGGGGAGATTCACGAGTTCTCTATCCTGAGGAACAAAGTGAACTATCCCTGATTCTCTTTTTTCCATTATATCATTACATTATTATCATTGAGTCATTACATTATTAAATTATATCATGTGGCATACTTTTGTTGAGTTGTATAAACTTAGCTTCCCTTTCGCTACTTATCTGTGATTCGCTGATCATCTGTGATTCGCTACTTATCTGTGATTCGCTACTTATCTGTGATTCGCTACTTATCTGTGATCCTCATCTGTTAAAATCACAATATTCTCACGCCCGTGCTTGAACTTCTGAATCAGGCCTCTCTTTTCCAGTTCTGAAAGCATGAGGCTGACTTTTACTTCGGAATAATCAAGCCTGCTGCGCAGATCCTTTTGCGTAATTCTACCCCTGTGCCCCCGAATCACATCCAGGACTTCTCGGAGATCCTTAGTAAGAGGAGATTTTCTTAAATCAGCAGTCTCAATTTTGGAATTATCTGTAATTTCTATTCCTGACTCTCTTGACTCTATTACCGGTTCCTTTGCTGAAACTGCCTCCTGGGTGCTTTTGACCCCCAACTTTATTCCAGAACCAGGGATTTTAGCAAGGGCATTTGCCAGAAGCCCGGATGTATAGAACTTCCCTTCCTGAGACCTGTTTATTTTTATCTTTTTCCGCTTTCTGGAAAGTTTATACCCTCCGCCGAACAGAAAAAGAACCATGAGGGCTACTGGTAGGTGGCTTACAGTAAAAAAGTCATTCCTGGTTTTTTCGGTGGGATTAACGTTATTGACATTACTTATTTTGTCTTCGGCTGTTTCCTTTACCGGATTTTCGGAGACCGGATAAAGCAGGAGATCAAAGACATAGTTTCCCTCCTCTTCAATTTTCAAAGTTACTTCTTTTGAATAGACTACAGTGCTGTTCCGGTAATACCTGGCTGTAATAACATAGTCTCCGGGCCCGAGTTCAAAGGAATAAGTGCCATCTTTTGCCAGTACTGATTGAGGAGGATTAGAATTGATGCTAATCACAGTGTCATTGAGAGATTCAAGAGTGTCCCATGCATATGTAGCCCCATGGATCGTTGCAGTGATGTTGCTGTCTGCTAAGAAAGGTACTCCTGAAGTAGGAGATATCCCTAAAGCGAGTAGAGCAGCAGTACACAGAATGTAAAACCTCAATTTCATCTCTATCAGTTAATTCAGTGTTATCAGTTAATCCAGTGTTGTAATTCGAGGTTATGGGGATCAGCTGCCAGGCTATGGGGATAAGTTGTTAAAAGTTATGAGCATAAAATTTCTATAAATTTTTCTGAATATAGAACACGTAGCCGTTTTTTCGGATAATTTCAATAGCTCGCCCCCAGGCCCAAAATTAATTTTGCTACCAAAATTAATTAGCTATAATGAGCACGTTTCAAAATTGTTTCTGATAAGTCAAATATAGAATTTTGAAGCCGGCTCACTGAACACCCTCCCCACGTTTTCAGACTATTACGGCTATAAATTACAATTAAGTAAGTACAGATGATAAATAAATATATCGTTTATTATTTATTTCAATTTAAATAAAACAAAAAAAAAACGATACAGTGCTCTAATCTTTCTTTGCGAAACATCCCGTTTTTATTAAAGCGGATAGATTTTTAAAAATTAGCAAACAAAATCACCAGAAAGATAGCAAACTGTATCATTTAACAGGAAGACTAACAGCTTTACTAAACAGGATCATTAAAATAGGATTTCTTATACAAAGTCCTCTGCTCTGGTAATTTTGCATCATATCAGGAATTAACTTTTTTATTTTGGATTCAAAGGTTTTTATCCTTTATTTCAGGCACGTATACCTATATCCATTGTAACCTTCGATGTATCCTTTTTGGTACCCTCTATTATAACTGTCTTTGTAATTTTTGGCCCATCTGTTATCATTGGGAGGAGAGGGGATTTTCGAGAGAGCTTCTCTGCTGCCATATTTATTGCAATCTTTTTGGCCCTGTTTTCTGCCATCTCCATAACCTTTTTTATAACCATCTTTGTAGCCGTCTTTATTCTTGCTATTACCAGCTGCACTTGCTGCTGCAGCCGTTACTGACAATACAAAGCAAAGTACCAGTAAAATGGCACAAATCTTTTTTATTCTATCAAATTTTGTATTTACCATAATTAACTCCTGACTTGTTTGATTAAAAAAATAATTTATATGTGTGTGAAAAAGAATCCTTAAATTTCCCAACCTGAATTCAATACTTAAATTCATCAACCTGAACTCAGTACTTAAATTCATCAACCTGAACTCAATACTTAAATTCATCAACCTGAACTCAGTACTTCAACTCCCCCAACTTAAACTCAATTTTTAAATTCACCAACCTGAACTCAATTTTTAAATTCATCAACCTGAACTCAATTTTTAAACTCTCCAACCTGAACTCAATTCTTAAGCTAACTAACTTGAGATCTTCATGTGTATGTAATTTCTACTTGACCTCGCAGTTCTGGAAGAAACTGCCTAACTGTTTTACCGGTACCTATTAACTTATAATTCTAATATTAACCGGATTAAATATAAGTATACTTATAATATATCCAGCTTGAAAACGATTAAATTAATAAAATAATCATTTCTAAAGCTTTAATTTAAAATTTACCAACATATAACCCATTAGATTTATATCAAAGTATTAAAAATCATTTTTTATAAGATTTAGTTAAAATACCGGCTTTTTGCAGGTTCTACTGGTTAAACGTGGCTTCCAATTCAAAAAAATCATAATGAAATTAATATTCTCCTGAAAATTCGATATAAAAGGGCAAAAGAAATATTAAAGAAAATATGAAGGAAAATCAGGCAAAAGCGCCTCGTAACTCTTTTAATTTGAAATTCAGATATCCGGTCTTTCCAGTTTTTCCAGTATATCCGCATATTCTTTGTGCTGCTTTTGAGCTTTCTCCTTAAGTTGCTTTTCGGATGACGGAAGCCTGAGAGCCTCAATATCCCAGTTCGCCTTCTTTGTTCCTGCCTGATACACACTCTCAAGAAAATCCAGAACCGCTTTTTCCGGCGAGTCTGCTGCATTTCGGACATCCTCATATCTTAGAAGCGCAAGCCCTTCCTGATGGCTCCAGAAAGCTTCTTTCGGGCTCAGTGGCTCATTCATGAAACCTGCTGGCTGCGGGTGCATATAAGCATAAAAAGCCGGTTCCCTGATATGCTGGTCTCCAGCCCAGAATCCAAAACTGATAATTTCATGCGAGTAAGCCTCAAGTTCTACAGGATTTGACCCTTCCTTTACAGGCGCAGACCTGCCTGAAAACAGAGTTAGGGCTAGGTCAGCGTGGTGCCAGAAAAAGTGCACAGGCGAACTTTTTCCTATAAACCAACCCCTGAAAACCTGAAAGATTGACCAGACCTGCACAAGGATTCTCCAGAATCGGTTCACATATTCTTTGTCATAGGTCGCATGCTGATAATCGGACGGAAAAGGTTCGGTACTTACTTCAGGCATATCGTAAGGCACAGGCCTGATACCTGCCACGATCCCAAGCTCGCCCAAACTTGAAAACACCCTGTCATAAAAAACGGCAACTGAAAGCCCTTTTAAAGGCACGATTTTCAAGTCTCCTTCGCTGGTCTCAATCCTTAAAACATGCTCTTTGTCCCGGAAATTGAATTCCATCTCAAAAGTCATGTCCTCATAAGGAATAGGTCCAGTCGTGAGTCCGCGCACTGAAACATAAAAAGGCACATGCCACCAGTGATTCATTTTCGGAAACAACGCAAGCCTGACCTTTCCGACGATTTGCAGGAAAAGATGCAGTGTATTTTTCGTATCTTCCCATTCTTCAAGCGGCAAAGGCGGAAATTGAACATCCCGCGTAAAGCTAGTACTTACCATAACTACCCCCTCTGGAAAATTTCTGGATTACTTAATCAATGACAATCTCAGTGACAGTCTCAGAGACAGTCTCAGTGACAGTAAAGTTTGGTGATGATTCTATCAAATTTATAAAACCATGATTATGAGTTGTAGATTCCGTTAATTTATAAGTTTAAAACCTTTCCTGCCCGAGTGAAAAAATTAAAATATTGACTCTGAAGTTCTGGAGCAGGATTTTTTAATTAATAGCTTATTACAAGGGAGCGCAGAGGATCACGAATACCCCGACCTTTACAGGCTGTCCGACAATTATCTGTGATACTAAAGTTTCTGTTTTGAATATATTAACTATTATATAATTTTATTATGAATATTTTGATTTATGGCGTTTATCAAATCTTCAAAGAATCAAGCTTAAACTTTACCTCTAGATATTCGAGATCTTATTCCTTCAGATCATATCTGCTACTTGGTTGAGAGTCTTTTGTAGATGAGATGGATTTTAGTGAATTTGAAATCAGGTATAACGGTTCTGGACATCCCTCTTATTATCTGTGCATAATGTGTAAGATTTTGATCCAGTCAATGCTTGATAGAGTTCGATCATCGCGAGCGATAGCTCGCAATGTTCGAGAAAATGTAGTTTACATGTATTTGGCTGAAAACCTACAACCGGATTTTAGAACAATAAGTGACTTCAGAAAAGATAATGAAAAATTGATTACAGAACTGTTCAAAAGTTTCTTAAAAGAAGGCACTAAAATATGTGCAGACAGTGGATACTATCCTGACTTTGACAGTATCCACTAATTGTTACTGACTATTTCCCTTCTTTTTTATCCCAAATTGACTTGACAATTTGTTAAAATTTATAAAAATTTGTTATATATTCTATGTAATTCCACTCTTT
>Ga0268263_1001347_pt1 | contig 22293 bp, 13 predicted proteins | sample Biomet5_FD_190358 | JGI IMG/M metagenome (GOLD analysis project Ga0268263, IMG submission 190358) | Microbial communities from bioreactor (seeded with sewage sludge) at LBNL, California, USA - Biofuel metagenome 5 (SPAdes) (version 4) | ecosystem: Engineered > Bioreactor > Anaerobic >... | reverse complement strand
AGCTATCAAGAACCTTGCTATGGGCTGTGCTCCGGCATCCGGCAAGAAGGAACAGCATTTTCCGACAAGCCCGCATGTGGTTGAAGAAAAGTGCATAGGCTGCCAGAAATGTATTAAAATCTGTCCTGTAGGAGCCCCTTATCTTCTGGGAGAAGTCTCAATGATTGAGCCCAATATCTGTATAAGCTGCGGACAGTGCATGGAAGTTTGCCCTGCGGGAGCTATAACTATAGATTGGGAACATGATATTCCGAACTTTCTAGAATGTCTTACTGAGTACGCTTATGGGGCAGTAAAAGGAAAAGAAGGAAAAGTAGGTTACATAAATTTCCTGCTTAAAATTACACCTGACTGCGACTGCGTACCCTGGAGTGATGCTCCTATAGTACCGGATATAGGAATTCTTGCTTCAAAAGATCCTGTTGCCCTTGACCAGGCAAGTTACGACCTCGTAAATCGGCAGAAAGGGCTCGTCAACTCTTCTCTTCAATGCAACCACGAAGCCGGAGCCGATAAGTTCAGGGGAGCATGGCCAATGATCGATGGAACCCACCAGCTCAAGTACGGAGAAGAAATCGGGTTTGGAAGCCGTGAGTATGAACTTGTTGAGATTTGAGTTTATTTAAAGATGGACTGAGAGATTTGAGTTATTTTAAAGACTGGTTGAAATTCGACCTCATTTAAAGAATTAACTCTCCGAGAAATCAATTCTCAACAACTTTTCCTTTTTATTTGTTTCTTAAATAAAAAGCCCTGAATATAGACTTAGTTACGAGGATTAACTAAGGTCAATTTTCAGGTCAATTCTTAATTAATTTACAAGTCAATTTTCAGGTCAATTCTTAATCAATTTACAAGTCAATTTTTAGGTCATTCTTAATCAATTTTTAAATCAATTTACAAATCAACTTTATTTGCTTTAATCGCAAATCTATTTTTTAAAAAGATAAATATAGCAGATGCCACCACTTAATATATGAGTTAATCTTACCCAACTTTACTGGAGATGAATTAGAGTGACCATCTGGGAATATGATGTTAAAGAGATAAGGTTCAGTGAGTGGTCAAAGGCAAAAGAAGATCTTAACAGCCTCGGAACTGAAGGCTGGGAGCTCATCAAGTTTGCGGACGAGATAGACGAAAACGGTATGATAGCAGCTGTTTTCAAAAGGCCGGTCGATTACGTTGACGCATCCTTCTAAAGTTCTTTTTTAAATTTATCGTTTTTTGCCTATTTTTCTGTGTGAATAGTTCAGTTTAGAGGATCGGCCTGAAGGTTAAGTTTAAAGTCCCTGTCTCCTACATTCATTTAAATTCATTTAAATTCATTTTTTCTGCTTTTTGAACATGATCCGGAACTCAGTCCCAGAGTCCCTTTTAAGTTCAATACAACCTTCGATCTGTTCTACGAGAATATTTACAAGTTGAAGCCCAAGAGAATCGGTATTTCTGAAGTCAAAGTTTTCGGGAATGCCTACTCCGTTATCAGCAACTATCAGAATAAACTGAAAGCCTCCTTCGTTTTTGCAGCTAGTCCTGGCTTCATTTTCTCTATTGCTATACTCTGGTGCAAAGAGGCTTATGTGAATTTCTCTATCTTCTCTTTCTCTATCTTCTTTTTCTCCATCTACTCCTTCTCCATCTTCTCTTTCTTCATCTTCTCTTTCTTCATCTTCTCTTTCTTCATCTTCTCTTTCTTTATCTTCTCTTCCTCCATATTCTCCTGCAGGAAAAGCATGTTTCAGGGCATTTGAAACAAGTTCGTTTACTACGATTCCCAGAGGAACAGCTGTATCCATTCCAAGGTAGACCTGCTCAAGTTCCAATTTTAAACTGATATTTCTATTTCCTAAAGTATAGGATTTAACAAGATCTTCAGTCAGCCTGCGCAGGTAAGCCGAAAATTCAAGGGTTTCCATGTCCTTGCTCTGATATAGCTCCTCGTGAATTAGAGCCATGGAAACTACACGGTTCTGGCTTTCCCTGAATGCTTCAAAAACTTCTGAGGACTGGAGAGTTTCCCTGTCATGGAGTTTTTCAGCCTGAAGACTGAGTAATGAGGAAATAACCTGCAGGTTATTTTTGATTCTGTGGTGAATCTCTTTTATACGAGCCTCTTCATTTCTGGTGAGAGTTTCTTCCGCCATTTTACGTTGAGTAATATCATGAATAAAGCCCTGAAATTTCTCAGAGGTGCCAGACGTTCTGGAAATAAGTTGCATAATCTCCCGAACCCATCTTATCTCATCGTCTTTTCTCCTTATCCGGTATTCCAGTTCCAGCGAGGAATTTGGGTTTGACTCTACCATTTTTGTAGCATCAATAAATAATGGAAGGTCTTCAGGTACAATTATCTCAGTCCAGTTAATTTTCCCGGAGATAAAATCCTCTCTATTATACGCAGTAATTTCTTCCACAGCCCCATCCATAAACAAAGGAACGCGTTTCTTGTTAAGCCGGAAATATATGAGCCCGTGAATGCCCTGCACCAGTGACTTTAAGTGTTTAGTCTCATTCTGCAGGCTTTGATCTTGCAGGCTTTGATCTTGCAGTTTCTCAATCTCAGGCTCAGGTATATATTTTTCAACTCCGAGCATTCGGTAAATCCGTCCCTGGTCATCCTTCAGGAAAGTGGTTTCTTTTCTCAGGGCTTCTTCCCTGAACTTAAGTTCTCTGAAAAAAAGGTTGCAGGGGTCTTCAAAACCTGTTTCCACTATTGCGATATAAATAAGGTAAAAAGACAGGGCATTGAGAGTCTGACCAATAAAGTTCAAAGTTTCTTGTGTATTTGTATAATATATGAGGGCAAATTCTGCAAAAATGGATACTATTATAGCTGCTGTAAGTATCCTGTAAACATGACCTTCAAACCTGTCTTTCTTTCGATACAGAAGAACCAGTGAGCCAGTAAATAAGAAAGAGATGATATACTCACTGGAGATCTTAAAAGCAGTTAATCCATAACCTTCAACATAACAGGCTGGAAAATTTCTATATTGGAAGATTGACAGCAGAAGAATTGCTGTAATTACAGCATATATAAAGAATACTTTCTGGGCAAACTGATCATTTTCATTGGTTTTTTTGTCTCTATTTTTATCTCCTGAAATCTGTATTAAAAACAACGGGGCAACAAAAAAGGAGATGCTTCCAAGATATCTCATAACTATCCAGAGCTGCACCGGAAGATTTGTCCCATATTCGGGAAACACACCCATTTCTTTATATGAGAATGCACGTAGAAAACCTAGACCTGCTATGAAAAAGAGTGCAGTTCCGATAAAGGTAAGGTATCGGTTTTCTGAAATGACTTTTGATTTCCAGACAATTATGAAAACCATGTAAGCTATTATAACATTAAATAAATTTACGATAATACGAAAGAGAAGATAATTCTCAAGACTAATTGCATAGAGTATTCCTGCTATTAGTAGGAAAAGTCCCAGTTTAGTAGTGAAAATATTAATAGTTATGAAAGATTTTATGTCCCCATATTGCATCCAAATTTTATATAAAAACTATAATATAAAATAGTTTCGAATTTTATATATGCCTGTAGAAATCCGAATTAGATTTCAAAACTATATTCCCTATTAATTCTAATTTTCACTTTAACTCTAACCGATTCTAACTTCCCTATTAATTATAATTCTCACTTTAACTCTAACTGATCCTAACTCTAACTGATCCAAATTATCTTAACAATGCTTAAGACGCGAAAGAAAGTTTCTATGCAAGTTGCCGTATGTACCAGTTCGTTATAATAACATTTTTCGATTGTTTCAATCTTCACCTTAAGCTTTATCTTCTTAGAGTAGTACCTTTAGTTAACAATGTTTACTGATATTAATATAAAGCAAATTTCTTATCTTATTAATTATTACAATATTTCAGTAGATTAATATTTACAGTGGATAAATATATGAGAATATTAAATTTTTAAAATTGATATGTGAATTGATCTGTGAAAAGTGTGGAAGAATTAATAAAAAGGAGATAGGGCATGGAAAGTAAAATTCATGATAAAGCGGAACCTGATACTGAAGTTAATGCACAGGCTACAGATAAAAACAGATTAGAAAATGAACTCGACGCAAGTGTAAAGCTTAAAAATGAAGAAAAGGCTGGAAAAATTATGGATTTAATGCAAAAGCCTGAGATCGATTTTGATCGCTTTTTCAAGTTTATAGATTCTTCTATTCAGGGTTTAAAGGAATACAAACTGATTGTTTCGGCTCTTGAGCTCGGAGTGTTTGAAGCACTTAAATCTCCTTTGTCAGCAGAGGAATTGGCTGAAAAGCTTGGCTGTGATCCTTTGCTCATGCCTCATTTCTGTGAAGCTCTCCATGGTCTCGGGTTCCTTGACAGGTTTGAGGAAGGAATGAACAAGGAAGAAGAAAAGGCGCAGATTGGAAAAATAGACGCAGTCGCCAGTCAGGATACCGAAAAATCCAAAACCGTATCTGAGGACCATTATAATGGAACAAAGAATAGCGAGGCAGTGTATCTTGTCTCAGAACTCAGTGCAACTTATCTCCTGGAAAGTTCTCCTTTTTCTCAGCAGCATTACCTTGCCGAAAGGCTCAGAAATGTCGAACGCTGGGCTCGCCTTCCTCAGATTATAAAACAGGGGCCCGATGTTGTCGAGAAAGGACCTTTTTTCGGGGAAGTTGTCCACTGTATGGCTGAAAATGCACGCTGTGGTCTGCTTCAAGAAACTGTACAGGTTGTCATGGAAAATGTTGACTTTACAAATGTCAAAAGGCTGCTTGACATAGGAGGAGGGCACGGGCTTTATGCAATCGCTTTTTCAAAGCTAAATGAAGACCTTCAGGCTTTTGTATTCGACCTTCCACCTGTTACTGGAGAAACAGGATATTTCATAGAGAAGTATGGAGCTTCAAGAGTAGAGACAATTCCGGGAGATTTTTTTAAAGATGAACTCGGAAGTGGCTATGACCTTATTTTTTCTTCCTTTAACCCCGGAGGAAAAGTTCCTTCTCTTATCCCCAAACTTGCTGAAGCCTTAAATCCTGGAGGCATTTTCGTAACCAGACAGATGCCTGATGAAAAAATGAAATCAAGCCCACTTCTCAGCCTTGACTGGAACCTCTGGACTTTTGAAGGTGTGAAAAAAGGAGGGTCAGGTTACAGTTTTGAAAACAGTGTCCCCTTTAATGAGTATATAGAGCTGCTTGGCAATTACGGGCTTGAAGTCTTCCGTGCTCTTGACATGACGGACGGTTCAAGGATTGTATTTGCGCGGAAAGCAACCTGAAATTTGCAATAGGATTACCTTTTCCTCAGTTACTTTTCATGAATAACATAATAATTAATTAGTTATTCATTGACCATCAAATTTATTATTTCTGAATTTCAGAAATTACTTTTTCCTTTCTTTCCTGAAGAGATAACTATTAATTATCATGAAATAATCTAATTTATTGGTTTACAGTAAATTGAATTTAGAAAACATCAGAAAACTTGTTTTAACTTTATATATATTTATTTAACCAGGTATCCTGTCCATTTAAAACATAGAGCCTATCTGTTAATTTTAGTGCCAAAAAAACTTGATTTTCGAGAACCTCTTGGGGAAGAAAAAATGAAGGACTATAAGGAAGAACCAGAATGCCAGGAAGAGACAACAGCACTGGTAAACAAAGATAAAAAGACAACCGAGCTAAAAGCCTCAAATGATGTGGCTTGCAGCCAGGTTAAAGTATCTGGTGAAAAAGGCAAGATCTCAGATCTTATTTTTCTGGATGGTTCTCATATTATAGAAAATATGCTTGACACTATGGTCAATCCAGTCTCATACAAAAATAAAAATGGGGTTTTTCTTCTAGTAAATGAGGCGCATGCAAGGACGATCATTGGTCTTCCAAAAGAAGAGGTTATTGGGAGAACACTACTCGAACTCGCCAGGAAATTTTCAGATCGTCCCAGAAAATATATTGTAGAAAAGAGGGACCTTCTGGAAGGCTGTAACGAATGGACCCAGATAGAAACTGAAATCCTGAATCATGGTGGGACGAGAACCATAGAACAGGAACTTATAGTTGCGGACGGGACAACAAAGACTTTTATTTTAAATAAATCAGCCTTATGCGACGAAAAAGGGGAGACTATAGGAATTGTTACTGTAATGCAGGATATAACCGAACTCAGGAAGACGGAAAAAATCCTGAAAGAAAGTCTCAGTTCTAAAAATGAACTGAGTGAACAAATTAAGAAAAACGAGGAAATGTACAAAACAATTCTGGAAAAAACAGGGCAGATGGTATACAATTGTGATATCCTGGCTGATAAGGTCGACTGGCTTGGCTCGGTTGAAGAAGTTACGGGATATACCCCTGAAGAATTAAAAGGTGCAGGTGTGAACTTATGGATGGAGTACGTTCACCCTGAGGACAGGTACAAGCTCTGGATAAACAATGAAAACCATATGAAAAATGGAGGAAACTTCCGTCTGGAATACCGATTCCAAAAAAAGAATGGCGACTATGCTTGTCTTGAAGAAAACGTAACCGATATACTAGACTCAAGCGGAGGTATAAGCAGGGTCATTGGAGTTGTAAAAGATATAACAGAACAGAAGCTTGCAAGCAAAAGCCTGCAGGAAAGCGAGGAAAGATACCGCACCGCAGCCGAGCAGACAGGACAGTTAGTATTTGATTTCATACTTGAGACACATGAGATTGAATGGGCAGGAGCTATCCGGGAAGTAACAGGATATTCTCCGGATGAATTCAAAAATATTGATGAATCGTTATGGATAGGGCATATTCACCCCAAAGACAGGACTGAGACAATTAAAAGTCTGGAGAATTTCTTCAGGAAAAAAGCGAGAATTCAGGCCGAATTCAGGTTCAGGAAAAAAGATGGAAAATATATCTACGTTGAAATCCGGGGCGTCTGGCTAAAAGATGAAAAAGGAAAAGTTTACAGGGCCATTGGTGTGATGAAAGACATCACAGAATGGAAATGCACGCTGGAAAAAATTGAAGCGAGTGAAATGAAATATCGTTCTCTCATACAGAATTTCCAGGGGATTGCCTTCCAGACAGACAGGAATTTCATTCCCATATTCATGCACGGAGCTGTTAAAGAGATCACAGGGCATACTGAAGAAGAACTTATGTCCAGGGCTAAGTGGAAAGAGATAATTCTTCCTGAGGATCTGCCTTTACTCCTCAAAGAAGAGGAACGGATTCGTGATTCAACTTGTAATAAATATGCCAAAGTTGATTTTCGCATAATACACAGGGACGGAAAAATCCGATGGCTACACGAAATTTACCAGAAAGTCCTGGGAAAAGATGGAAATCTGAAATTATACCAGGGCACAATTTATGATATAACCGAAAGGAAGGAAACCGAAGAATTTCTTGCAAACATTAAAATTGCCCGCCAGAGAGAGATTCATCACCGTATCAAGAATAATCTCCAGGTAATCTCTTCCCTGCTGGACCTCCAGGCTGAAAAGTTCAACAACATGGAATGCGTTACGAATTCGGAGGTACTTGAGGCCTTCAGGGAAAGCCAGGACAGGGTAATCTCTATTGCTTTAATTCACGAGGAATTGCATGAGGGCGAGGGAACTGAGAAGCTTAACTTTTCGCCGTACCTTAAGAAACTCATTGGAAACCTTTTCCGGACTTACAGGCTTGGAGACGCAGCTATCAGCCTCAAAACAGAGCTAGAAGAGAATATTTTCTTTGACATGGATATTGCTGTGCCTTTAGGGCTAATTGTCAATGAACTGGTCTCAAATTCCCTGAAGCATGCGTTTCCCAACGGGAAGAGCGGAGAAATTTGGATAAGACTTTCCAGAAACGACGAGTCTGAACACCTCAAAGAAGAGATAGATCCCAAAGGCAAAAGTACAGAATTTAACCTTACGGTCTCAGATAATGGAAAAGGTATCCCGGAAACCGTAGACTTCGAAAATCCTGAAACCCTTGGCCTGCAGCTGGTAAGCATCCTGGTTAATCAGCTGGAGGGCGAAATCGAATTGAAAAGAGAAAACGGAACCGAGTTCAGCATGAGATTCAAAGTGGAAAACAAATTATAATTGCTGCTTTTTCTGCAAAGGCAATGTTATCAAGGCATGAGATTGTTTTGGATTGCATTGTTTTAGATTGCTTTGTTTCAAATCGAATTGTTTCAGATCGCTTTGTTCCAGACTGCTTTGTTTCATATCGCTTTGTTTCAGATCTTGTTGTTTTAAACCCTATTGTTCCAGATAGTATTACCAGGTGCAGAAACTTATCCATAAGTTGATCATTTCTTCCTGAAAACCTGGAAAAATATGGAACAGTAACGTTATTATGCTGTAAAACAATTTCTAAATGGGGATTGCTGTGATAAAAGAAGCCATGCTCTACGAGAAAATCGGAGATAATAAAGTACACTGCAAGCTCTGTGCCCATAGTTGCAAAATTTCCCAGGGAAAAAGGGGCTTTTGCAGAGTCCGGGAAAACAGGGATGGAAAACTATATACTCTTATATATGGGACGGTTTCAAGCGAGGCGGTTGACCCTGTCGAAAAAAAACCTCTTTATCACTTTTATCCAGGGTCTTATGCTTATTCTGTCGGGTCAATAGGATGCAATTTCCGATGTAAGCACTGCCAGAACTGGTCGATTTCTCAGATCTGCCTGGAAGATGCTTACACAATGGATATTCCACCTGACGAACTTATTGAAAAAGCGCTCCTCTCACGTTCAAGCTCTATTGCCTGGACCTATAATGAGCCCACAATCTGGCACGAGTATACCTACGAGTGTGCAAAACTGGCAAAAGAGGCAGGGCTTGGAACAATCTATGTGACAAATGGTTATATGACGCCTGATGCCCTCAGGCATATAGCGCCCTATCTGGATGCCGCGAATATCGATATCAAAGCATTCACTGAAAAATTCTATCACGATGTCGCCAGCGCAAAACTCGCCCCTGTGCTCGAAGCTTCTGCCCTTGCAAAACAACTTGGAATCCATGTTGAGATTACAAACCTCATTATTCCAAGTGTAAACGATTCCCTTGATGAAATAAGGGAACTTTCAAAATGGGTGTATAAAAATCTCGGACCTGAGACTCCCCTGCATTTTACCCGTTTCCATCCCCAGTATAAGATGCAGGACCTCTACCCGACGCCTGTAAAAACCATGCAGGAAGCCTGTAAAATTGCAACTGAGGAAGGGATGAAGTATGTTTACATGGGCAACGTTCCTGGCAGTGACCGCAACAATACTTTCTGCCCAAACTGTGGAAAAATGTTGATCAAGCGCGGCTATTTCGACATTGAAAAGTATGAGATCACACCTGAGAAAACCTGCCCGAAATGTGGGGAACACATTCCCATTGTAGGTGAATATATCCGTCCAAAACATGTACCGGGTGAATACGAATATTAAGCGGAGTATTCAGCAAACAACATATAAGAATAAAGCACCAGACAAGAATCGGAAAGAAACTCCAGGTCAAAACCGCAAATTTACCCGTTAGGTATTCTCTACTGAACCAGTCATGTATTCTCTACTGAACCAATCATGTATTCTCTACTGAACCAATCATGTATTCTCTACTGAACCAATCATGTATTCTCACTGAGAGAGTTCCATTAGATCTCAAAAAATATATTTTTCGCACCCTTCGTGGAAAATTTTTATAATTCCTTCTCGCAGGGAAGGCGTATATTTCTCAGGTTCAGTTTTGACAGCCCTATGCAGTTCTTCAAGTTCAACCCATTCTACAGATACGGCTTCTTCCGGGTCAGGCCGAATTAAGTTTGCAGTTTTTTCCGAACAAAGGCCTGAAAATACCATATGGAAGGCTCCTTTGTTTTCGACTATACAGGGAATTTTAAATAATTTTTGGAATGGAACCGAGATTCCTATTTCTTCAAGCATTTCCCGTGCCATGCAGGTTTCATAAGACTCATTTGCTACAGTACCGCTTACCGAGTATGTATAACGGCCCGGAAACCACCGTTTTTGAGGTGCCCTTTTCTGGATAAGCATTTTATTTTCAGGGTTGAGAAGGATAAGTTGGGCAGCCCTGTGAATATACTTTCCCGAATAAAACTCCTCTCGCTCGCGCAGCCCAAGAAAGTTATCGTTTTTGTCGACTTCAGTAATTAGCTCTGCCACAAAAGCACTCCTATTAAGTTGTTTCAATACCCTGATTCGGGTGTGACAAAAAATAAAAATTTCGGTTAAAATAAAATGACAGGCTTCATTAAAAAAGGTTAAACCTAGAATAATGCCATGAAAAGAAAAAAAGTTCACTTTTCAGGATTTTTCAGGGTTCTGAGACCTCTTTTGGTCTTTCTGCGGCTTTCTGAATCTCATCCAGAAGCTGCTCGTCGGTCTTGCCTCTTATGTCAATCCCGAGTTTCTGGGCAGTTTCCTGTACCTTGCTCTTTGGAGCTGTTGGTTCTGTTATGGATTTTTCAAATTCCTTAAGGCTTAGTTCGGATTCCTTCTGAGCTTTCTTGAATTCGCCCACTGAACTTCCCATGGACCTGGCCAGCTCCGGAAGTTTAGCTGCCCCAAAAAGGAGTACAATTATTGCGAAGATTGGTATAAGTTCCTGTGCGCCTAACATGGCTTAACCTCAAGCTGTCGTTTTCTTAGATGATATAAAGATGATATAATTCAGAGGTAGTAGTAATATGAGTTGAAATATATCTAAATTAAGCTAACATTTTTTATGTTATATAAAGTTTCTATTTTTATGTATTATTTTAAGATATCTTATATATTTTAAATTTTTTATTTGACGTTTATCTTTTTAGTCTATCTCCTTAGATCTATCTCCTTTTATCTTATAGTCACGCTCTTAATTGTTGCAATAAAAACCTCATCAAACCTAATTGAGCAGTTGCATTATTTAGCCTTATGACTATATAGCTTGAGATCCCTGTACTTCAGCTTTTCCGGAGCTCTTCCTTTTAAGGGATAGATTTTCCGGCTTCAGGCGTATTTTCCAAGTTTGTAGCAGCTTTTGAATCTGTATCGGTTGCTTCTTTACGGCTGTCTGGATTATCCTTTTGTTCCTTCTCTTTCTCTTTTTCCTCAGGAGTGACTGTATTCCCTGCCTTTCGGACATAGGCGTCGAATTGATTGAGCTCAAGCTCAGAAGCACGCTGTGCTTTTTTAAATTCTCCTACTGCACTTCCCAAAGACCGTGCAAGTTCGGGAAGCTTCTGGGGCCCAAAGAGGAAGAGAGCTGCGATAAGGATTGCTATCAATTCTTGTGTGCCTATCATTATTTGTTATTATCAGCAATCTTATATAAAAATTCTTGTAATAAGATCGGAAGACATCATTTATCTGGAAACTTACTAGAGTTTTTTGCATTGAAACAGAAAAATATAATTAATTAGGCAAACTCTTCCTCAAAATATCCGTATTAGTAATAGGCTGAATTCAAACAGGATTCCCAGTAGAAATGCCACAAGAATCTGGGCAATGAATGTCGGATCAGGGGAAAGGAATAGCGAGACTGCCATAATTATACTGTAAACTATAAGTCTTTGCTTTTTGAGAGTCTGGTACTGTATGAGCCCCATTTTCACAGCAAAAACCACAAGCAGAGGAAGCTGAAATACAATTCCAAAACCTGCCAGGATTGTGGTTACGGCTGAAAGAGTATCCTGAACGGAAAGCTGCGCTGTAGCCATGTCACCTGAGAAAAATAGAATGTATTTGAACATTACAGGCAGTACTATAAAGTAACCTATAGAGGCCCCAAAGATAAAAAGCAGGAAAGATGCTGGAATGATCTTGAGGAAAAAACGCTTCTCATGTGGATAAAGTCCCTTACCTGCAAACTTGTAGATCTGGTAGAAGAACAGAGGGATTGAAGTAGCTAGAGCAAAGACAAGGCAAAGCTTGAGGCGAGCAAAGGTCCATTCAAGGGGCGAGTAAGCTGTCATATAAAGGTTAGAATTTATAAATTCCTTCCAGATAAGCAGCATTCCTTTTGCCGAGAACGGGAAAGCAATAATTATTCCTATACAGAGCCAGATTAAAACGATCGCCAGCCGGTTTCTTAGCTCTAGTAGGTGGACCATGAGAGGTTCTTCAGTATCTCCTGGGACACCGGAAGAATAAGAATTAATTCCCGATGCTATTCCATTGGAAGTGGTTCCGTTGCCTGTGTACTGTGAATCCATTATATTCTTCTCTTAGATGTACCTAGATAAATATATTAATATCGGAACATAATAGTAAATGTGGATATGGTATCTTTCTGCAGACATTCCATTTTCCGTTATAGACTATCTTCGCAATCCATTTTACGATCCATTTTCACAATATCTTTCTACTATATATTTGCATACCCAGTTGGCTGTATACCGAAAATTTATGATGCTAAATCGTTATATCGTTTATCACTTAAAAATGATTTATATAACTTGAGATTAATATAACTCGAATATAACTCGATCAAACGAATTTGTTTAAAAAATTACAACGATTAAATATATAATATTATAAATTGATTGTATAACATTATTAAAACACTTAATATAATATACTTATTATAATAAGAACCTTTTATTAAGGTAATCTGTTAAGATTATCTAGTTAAGATAACTGCTGTTTCCGGGCTCATACTCAAACATAACTATTTCCGTACTTGAGTATTAAAAGGATTCCATGAACAGAGCCAGACAAATTTAAAGCGAAAAAACAAAATAGGTAAAAAGAAAGTTGATGATTAAATCTCTGTAGTGAATAGACCCCACTGCTATGAATATAAGAGTTCCCCCTAAATAGGAGTAAGAACTTACTTTTGCTTTTCCGGATAGGTACTCAATATGTCTGAAACCATTGAAAATCTCAGTGTAATCCTGCAGACCCTGCGAAATAAGTTACTCGTGATTGCTGGGGTATTTATCGCAGGAATTATTATCTCTTTCCAGTTTACAGGTCCTCTCATCGAGAGAATGAAAGTTGACCTTCTCCCTGAGGGCGCAAAGCTGGTCTATGTATCTCCCCTTGAAGTAATGATGCTGGAGCTAAAGCTCTCTATTATAATAGGAGCACTCCTTACTCTACCTGTTATTGCATTCTATATTTACCGGGCTATCTCCAAGAAGTATGCAATAAAAATTCCAATATCTATTGGAAAAGGTCAGTTTATTTTTCTGAGTTTAGCGGTCGTCGTCATGTTCGCTATTGGAGCTGCATACTCTTACTTCTTCATGTTACCTCTTTTTCTTAAATTTCTCTACATTGATGCAGCAGATTCAGGGGTGACTGCTACTTATTCGGTTTTCAAATTCATCTCATTTATAGCAACAACTATAGCAATCTTTGGGCTGGTCTTCGAACTCCCGATAGTACTTACTTTCCTGACCCGAAACGGATTTGTAAAATATAGTACTCTTGTGACCTACCGCAAGCACATTTATGTCCTTATCATGTTTGTTGCAGCTGTTGTCACTCCTGGAACAGATGTCTTCAGCGAGATTATGGTTGCTGTGCCTATGACAATCTTTTTTGAGATCAGCATGATGATTGTAAGAATACTTGGGGTAAAGAGTGGACTTCCCAAGTCTGATCCTTCAGCAACTGCTTTCGGAGTTACAAGAAAAAACTAAAGGAAGAAAATTGACAAAATAAGTACAGTTTAGGGATCTAAAAGTAAAATAAAGTTTGATGATGTGCAAGTTAACTTCAATTAAGACAATAAATTATTCAGCAGTCCAGATCCACATCTGGGCTTTAAAAATATTATTATAGAGCTCATCCCAAAACTCAAAATTGCTTCTCTGAATATCATATTCTGGATTATCAATAGAGATTCTGATCCTAAAAAATAATTCTAAAACTCTTACTGACGTGGGAATAATATTGGTTTTGGAATGAGTTCATAATATATTTTTTAAAACAGGCTTTACTATAGGACTTGCACATTGGATATTTTGCAATCAGGGCAGATCCATTATCTATCCTTTAATGTCAAATCTGAATTATAATATCCACAAACGTTACAAAGTTTAGAGGATAGTTCAAATCTTCCTATTTTCAGGATAGTTTTCAAACTAATCTGCTTTATATATAATATAAAATTGAAAAAAATAAAAAGTGGTGTGTATAGAGAATGGGCATCTGTAAAGGACGAGGTTAGAGAGTCTGTCAAAACTCTTAATTTGTTTTGAAGCGCACCTTCTCAGATATCCGTACTTATGATCGTCTTTTGAACATATAATATGAAGGTATCAAAAAGTATACTATACTTTTATATATTGGGATATTAATAAATTTTATACTGCAAGTTGGATAAGTCTGTAATATATTTTCATTATATTCAGTGTTTCAGGGTATAAAGGCATAAAGTATCTCAATACAAACCTCTCATAAAGTTACAAACCACTCATAGAGTTAGTATTAGTTTTACTGGCTTCAAAGCACATATTTCCAGCCATCTATTTTCAGGCTATTCCTGTATTTTTCATAATCAGGCATGAGTTCTCGGACAAGTTTCCAGAACCTTGCAGAATGATTTTTCTCTTTTACGTGGCAGAGTTCGTGCACTACTACGTACTCAAGCTGCTTTGGCGGGGCCATTATAAGCTGGAAATTTATCCTCAATACATTCTTTGCAGAACAGCTCCCCCAGCGCTTTTTCTGGTACTTTACCATAAAAACCGGAGTGGATACCCCGAATTTTTTCGAGTAAATCTTCAGAAGCTTCTCAACTTCCTCTTCGGCACATTTGCTATAAAAGTTCCATACAGCTTCTTTCACCAGAAAGTGAAGCTGATCTTCAGAAGTATTCTCAGAAATCTCAACCGTGAGTTCGGAATTCTTGAAAAAAGCCATAGGTTTTTTAATGTTATTCACGAATGTGATTTTCAGAGGACATTCTCTGCCCAGATAAAGATAAACTTCCCCTTCACAATACTGCTTTTTTTGATCAGGCAGTCTGTTTGCCTCAAACCATTCAAGCTTTTTAAATATCCACCGAGCTTTTCCTTCAACCATTCCCCGAATAGTATCCGCACTCAGACCCTGAGGTGCCCGAAACTCGACTTTCATGTCCGGACGGACTAAAATAGCTGCTCTCTTTCGCTTTTTACTGTACACGATCTCGTAATTTATAGTCCTGCCACAGGCACTGATTCTATCGTTTTTCCTCATCCCGATTTCCTCAGATAATAACGAGTTTTTAATTCAATTGTTTTTTATTGTTCTTTTGAAACCTTTGTTCGTCCATTTCTATCTTGGGTACACCAGGTCTTTCATCATACTGTCATTTACTTTATCACATTGTTTAGCTGCACGAGCTAACCATCGCTTTACACTGGCAGATTGTACCTCTAAAACATCGGCAATAGATTCAATGCTCATTCCTTTCATAGACATTTTCAGAGCTAAATCAATAGTTTGCTCATCTTTACGAAGATCGTAATAAAAGATACCTGTATGATCATTGAATACTTTGCCACATTAGTGGCAAACAGATCTTCTTGTTTTCTTTCCACGACTTATGTAAGTTCCATTTCCAGTAATATTGCATTGGTTAGTAAGACCATAGAGCTTGCAGTTTTTGTTCGGACAAGCAACGTCAAAGAATTGTGGTTTTGGGCCTCTTTTTCCTATTATATAAACATATGATGTTAAAATATATAATACCAATCGGATACAAATTGGCCATCATTTAAATCATAAAGACTATATAAAGAAAATTGTGTTATTATTATACTTATTCATCAAAATAATTAGAATACCTATAAAAATTATAATCAAAATTTTTGAAACATTAATTTGATGGGTGATATATGCATGAAATGTTACATATTAAAGTATTTATTATTATAAAATAACCTAAATAATATAGGTAAGGCTCTAATCATGACGAAAAAATGCAATACAAAAAATAATTCAAATGTAAAAAAAAGGGCAGTAATCTTCAGCGTACTTCTAGTCCTGCTTTTGATTATAGGCTCATCGATAGCGATAGCTGATACGAACTTCTCAGACAATAACAAAGCTTCACAGCTTGTATTTGCGCCAAAAAACCCTGATTTTGTAAAGTATCAACAGGAAAAAATTTCCAGTCAACTATCTATTGACGGACACAAAACGGGTTTAGTCCCCACAATTGTGGATCTTAGTCATCTCAGCACTGTTTTTAGCAGCACGGCATCTTATCCAGCTAGATATGACCTCAGGACGCTGAACAAAGTAACTCCTGTGAAAGATCAGGGTAAAGCAGGAACTTGCTGGGCATTTGCAACCTACGGGTCTTTGGAGTCATATTTAATGCCTGGAAAAAGCTGGGATTTTTCAGAAAATAATCTTAAAAACGTGCTTTCCAGTGATGCCCCAGAAGGGTTTGATTATTCAGAAGGGGGAGATATACTTATGTCTACTGCTTACCTGGCTCGATGGAGTGGACCCGTGAAGGAAAGCAATGATCCTTATAGTGATTCATCAGTATATTCACCAGATGAACTCGGACTTCCTGTATACCAACATGTACAGAATGTTTTATTCCTTCCCGGCAGGCAGGGATCTACGGACAACAACGGAATAAAATCTGCAATTGAAAAATACGGAGCAGTCTATACAAATTTATATACTGGTGGTGACGACTTTTACGATTATTATTCTAATGATACAAATAGTTTTTACTATGATGAATCTTCGTACTCTGACCATGCTGTGACTATTGTGGGTTGGGACGATTCGTATGATAAGAATAACTTTACCCACGTTCCGCCCGGAAATGGAGCGTTTATCGTGAAAAATAGTTGGGGTACAGGTTTTGGTGAAAACGGATATTTTTATGTTTCGTATTATGACTCCAATATAGGTAATACAAATGCTGTCTTCACGGCAGAAAATACTAACAATTATAAAAATATCTATCAGTATGACCCACTTGGATGGGTCACAGATTGCGGCGACGGAACTTCTACCTTATGGGGTGCAAATATCTTCACTGCAAAATCCGATGAGATCCTCAAAGCCGTAAGTTTCTATACTACAGACTCAAACTGTAAGTATATTTTTTACATATATACTGACGTTTCGTCCAGCCCTGTAACTCAAGCCGGCCCGGTTATTTCAAAGAGCGGGAAAATCCCTTATGCAGGCTATCACACGATTCCTCTGGATTCCAAAGTTAATCTCAAAGCCGGTCAAAAGTTCTCAGTAGTACTGAAGCTTACGACCTCTGGATATGCTTATCCGGTTGCCTTAGAAGAGCCGTCCTCAGGCTACAGTAGTAAAGCAACAGCAAATGCTGGAGAGAGTTTTATTAGTTCTGATGGACAAAACTGGGACGACGTAACGACATATGTTACAGATGCGAATGTATGTATTAAGGCCTTCACCACAACAGGAAGTACATCTCCTGTAGCCAGCTTTTCTGCGAACCCTACCTCTGGAACTGCTCCACTGAAGGTAACGTTTGCTGATAAGAGTACAGGCTCAACTACTTCCTGGAAATGGGACTTTGGAGATGGATCAAAGTCATACCTACAGAACCCAATTCACAAGTATTCAAAGGCAGGAGTATATACTGTTAGTTTAACAGTAAAGAATTCTCAAGGCAGTAACACAGTAACAAAAAAAGGCTATATAAAAGTGGTAACAAAACCAGTTGCCGCCTTTTCAGCTTCTCCTACTTCAGGAAAGGCTCCACTGAATGTAAAATTTACTGACACAAGCACAGGCTCACCTACTTCCTGGAAATGGGACTTTGGAGATGGATCAAAGTCATACCTCCAGAACCCAACTCACAAGTATTCGAAGACAGGAGTATATACTGTTAGTTTAACGGCAAAGAATTCTCAAGGCAGTAACACAGTAACAAAAAAAGGCTATATAAAAGTGGTAACAAAACCAGTTGCTGCCTTTTCAGCTTCTCCTACTTCAGGAAAGGCTCCACTGAATGTAAAATTTACTGACACAAGCACAGGCTCCCCTGCTGCATGGATATGGGACTTTGGAGATGGATCAAAGTCATACCTCCAGAATCCGACTCATAAGTATTCAAAGGCAGGGGTATATACTGTTAGCTTAACAGTGAAGAATGCTCAAGGCAGTAACACGGCGACGAAAAAGAGCTTTATAAAAGTAGTAACAAAACCAGTTGCTGCCTTTTCAGCCTCTCCTACTTCTGGAAAAGTACCACTAAAGGTTCAGTTTACTGATAAAAGCACAGGCTCACCTACCTCATGGAAATGGGACTTTGGAGATAAAACGTATTCAACAGCCAAGAGCCCCATGCACAAATACACGGCAGCAGGAAAATATACTGTCAGTTTAACAGTAAAGAATACTGCTGGCATTAATACTAAAACCATTTCTGGATATATTACAGTAAAAAAGTAATGAGCACCTTAGTTAAAAAGTAAAAACGGATCAGGCATAAAGAGGAGTGGGGAGCTTTTTATAACTCTTTGTGTGAGAACATGACATGAGAGGAAGAAAAAGTTGAGAAAATAAAACAGTCATAACAGTCATATTTTGAATATGCAAAAGATAACGAGCTTTCAGCTTTTGATACTTCTAACTATTTTGCAAGACAAATCATGACGCTGCAACAACTCGTCAAGATGCAAAACTTCAGACGTTCATGATGAAAGCACCATCCTATTATTAATGATAAGGTAACTATATTTTTTAATGAGTTTGTTTACAGGGTAGAATAATTATGTTCGGGATATTCTCTATAAACTCACAACTGTATCCCAACGCCAAAATGATGGTGCAACATAGGGTCGGGTAGCCAATCAGAGACCTACCAAATGGTTGATGCCCAGTTCTATCAATAGCCGAATGAAGATCATAAATAAGATTCTATAGAAGTTGCGAGTTGTGGCCGATTGTATCGATGAGGTTATTTTCGGGAGATATCAATTTTGTTAATAAGATGACGTTCAATAATTAACCAACCTTAGTACTAATTTTTTACTCCCTGCCTTCAACCCAAAAAAACCTTTATTTTTAAACTAATTTAAAAAAATGGATTTGGTTAAACTAATTTAAAATCATCTACTGACAAACATTTTAATTGAATTCTTTTTTATATAACTATCAATATAATACAAAATGGAGGGTGGGAAACAGGTGAGAAGGTAGCAACTACCGTATTTTAGGAACGTGAACTTATCAAAAGAAGTCCACGCGCGATTAAAGAGTATATATCCGGCAGAGGTATCGGTTATCCTGCAAATAGAAAAGACATTATGCGGTTTGCTGAAGGAAAGCAGGCAGAAAGTGACTTTCTGGATCTTCTGAAGGAAATGCCTTAAATAGAGTACAATAACCCCTGATGAAGTCACCAGAGAAATTGAACGTCTGGAAAGCTGCGTACAAGAGAGTTCACCAGATCAGAATACTGAACTTGCAAATGGCTTTCGTTTAAAAAACTCATTTAGAGAACACGTTATTTCATAGAGAATGCACTATAAAACTTAGGCAACAGAAACTGGTCTCTAGAGAATACACTATAAAACTCAGGCAACAGAAACTGGTCTCTTCGTTGATAAGGCTGTGGCTATTTAGATGGGTTTTTGTTTAAAATAAGAGTTAAAAGTTCTGATCAAGAGGATAATAGTTAGTTACTATAGCTTTTTTCGATACATGTTAAGTTCTAATATGAAGATGGGGGTTGTCATCATTTGGCTGACAGGGAAAAGATAACTACAAAACTAAAAGTCGCAGAAGCTGATCAAAGAGATGTCGGAAAAGGAATCGTCCGGGTAGACGATAGTTTCAGGGAAAAGCTGGGCCTCAAGCCCTTTGACGTTGTGGAAATAAGAGGAGGGAAATCTACTTCAGCTCTGGTAGGACGTCCATATCCCAGCGATTCGGGTCTGGACATTATCCGCATGGACGGGCTTATCCGTACCAATGCAAAAACCAGCATAGGGGAGTATGTGGATATTCGCAAAGCCGACTGGAAAGAAGCAAGGAGTGTAACTCTCGCGCCTGTAGCTAAGGGCATGCAGATCTATGCCCCAAGTGAAACTCTTAAAGCCGTGTTTATGAATCGTACGGTTTCTAAGGGAGATTTTATTTCCACCACAAGTTTGAGGCGGTCCCGGGAAAGAGAGACTTTCGGAAAAGGAATCATGTTCGAAGATTTCTTTCAGGACTTTTTTGGTCCAGGTATGGGGCAGTCATTTGGGCTGGGAGAAATAAAGTTACAGGTGGTCTCCACTTCCCCGTCTGGAATAGTAAAGATTACAGACATGACAGAGGTTGAGCTCTTACCTGAAGCTGCAGAAATAACCCCAGAACAGAATGTTCCTACTGTTATGTATGAAGATCTGGGTGGAGTTAAAGAGGCTATCGCCAAAATAAGAGAAATGATAGAGCTACCTTTGAAGCATCCTGAACTTTTTGACAGGCTTGGAATCGATGCTCCAAAAGGAGTACTGCTTTACGGGCCGCCTGGAACAGGCAAGACAATGCTTGCAAAAGCAGTTGCAAACGAGACCGATGCTTACTTTATCTCAGTCAATGGTCCGGAAATTATGTCCAAGTATTATGGAGAGTCCGAAAAAGGGATCAGAGACGTCTTCGAAGAAGCAGAGAAAAACGCTCCTGCAATCATTTTTCTTGATGAAATCGATTCCATTGCGCCTAAGAGGGCTGAGGTGACTGGAGAAGTCGAAAGGAGAGTTGTAGCTCAACTTCTTTCCCTGATGGACGGACTTAAAGCTCGCAAGAACGTGATTGTGATAGGGTCAACTAACCGTCCTGAAGCAATTGATATGGCACTCCGCCGCCCTGGTAGATTTGACAGAGAGATTGAGTTAAGGGTTCCAGACACTGAAGGAAGACTCGAGATTTTCCAGATTCACACAAGAGGTATGCCACTTGCCGAAAACGTAAATCTCATGGACTTCGCTCAGATAACTTATGGTTTTGTGGGAGCTGACATTGCTGCGCTTTGCCGGGAAGCTGCAATGAGTTCCTTGAGACGGATTCTCCCAAAAATTAACCTCAATGAACCTGAAATTCCAAGTGAGATCCTTGACACACTTCGGGTCACAAGGGAAGATTTTGAAAATGCCCTTAAAGATGTCCAGCCGTCTGCTATAAGAGAAATCCTTATCGAGATTCCTAATGTGAGCTGGGAAGATGTAGGCGGCCTTGAGGAAGTAAAACAACTTTTGAAGGAAGCTGTGGAGTGGCCTCTTAAAAGTCCGGAATCGTACAGGGATATAGGAGTTGAGGCTCCCAAAGGAGTGCTTCTATATGGTCCACCGGGAACTGGAAAGACTCTCCTTGCAAAAGCCATTGCCCATGAGTCCGAAGCTAACTTCATTACCGCAAAAGGAAGCGATCTGCTTTCCAAGTGGTACGGAGAGTCCGAAAAAAGGATTGCTGAGGTTTTTTCACGGGCAAGGCAGGTTGCTCCATCTATTATTTTCCTGGACGAACTTGACTCTCTTGCGCCTATTCGCGGGGCTGCCATAGGTGAGCCACAGGTTACAGCTAGAATCCTGAATCAGCTTCTTTCTGAGATGGATGGGCTTGAGGAACTCAGAGCTGTAGTAGTAATAGGTGCAACCAACCGTCCTGATATTATAGATCCTGCTCTTCTAAGGCCTGGACGTTTTGACGAGTTAATTCTAGTTCCCGTTCCGGATGCTGGAGCTCGCAAGGAAATTTTTAAGGTTCATACCGCAAAAATGTCGCTTGCAGAGGATGTTGATATTGACAAACTCGTTTCTATGACCGATCAGTATACAGGTGCTGATATTGCAGCTGTGTGCAAAAAGGCAGGAAGAGACGCACTTCGCGAAGACCTTCATGCCAAAGAAGTAAAGCAGAAACATTTCCTTCAAGCGATTGCTGAAACCGGGCCTTCGGTTACTCCTGATACCATGAAATATTACCAGGCTGTACATAGTGGCCTGAGAAAAAGGCAGTCAAAAGAAATAGAGACTCCATTTTATACCTGAGTGAGAAACAGGAAGTTTGATCTTCTTTTTTCTGTCCTTTTTCTTGTTTTCCGTTCTCGTTTATTGTTTTCCTCTATTTTCTCTACTCTTTTATTAGTATTCTTATTCCCCATATGCAGCTGTTGTGATTTATTACGGTAAAATCTCTCTTGTTTGAAAACAATTTTTATATAGCCAGATTATAACAAATTACTGCTTAGTTATAACAGATTATTGCTTAGTTATAACAGATTATTGCTTAGTTATAACAGATTATTGCTTAGTTATAACAGATTATTGCTTAGTTATAACAGATTATTGCTTAGTTATAACAGATTATTGCTTAGTTATAACAGATTATT
>Ga0268263_1001345_pt1 | contig 22384 bp, 18 predicted proteins | sample Biomet5_FD_190358 | JGI IMG/M metagenome (GOLD analysis project Ga0268263, IMG submission 190358) | Microbial communities from bioreactor (seeded with sewage sludge) at LBNL, California, USA - Biofuel metagenome 5 (SPAdes) (version 4) | ecosystem: Engineered > Bioreactor > Anaerobic >... | reverse complement strand
CACTGGATTTTGACCATTTTTTCAGAAAATTGCGGGTTTGGATGCAAAATCAGGTTGGTCAAAAATCAGAAAACCGTTGAAAACAAAGGCTTTTTAGCCATTATCTCAATTACCGCTACCCGCCATTAAAGAAAGTGCTTAAATCTTATGATTTAGGCACTTTTTCTTTGCTTTTTAAGCAATTATGTATGTTGTCATTATCATTATATAGTACTATAGAAATATTTACCCCATTACCCCGGAAAGCCGCAGAAGGCTTGAAATTACTGACTTTATACCGCCCCTCGTTCTCGCGCTTGTAGAACCCCACCCAAAAGAGGTCCTCAAAAAACCGCCCGCTTTTGTTCTTTCGTACTGGCGATAAACCCCGATGGCAGCTGCTATTCTAAATTGCTCTGTCCATCCGGGCTGTTGACATTTCTGCTTAAGTCCAATACCCGGCAGCAGATATAAAACCGCTCAAACTCCTGCTGATGGGAAAGATCCACATTCATGATCTCCTGACAGCGCTTGATGCGATACATCAGGGAGTTTCTGTGGAGAAAAAGCTCCGAGGCGGCCTTGGACATATCACAGTTGGAGTATAAATAGCACTTTAAGGACTCGAAAAAATTCGTGGAGTTCTTCTCGTCGGCCTCAATCAAGAGCCGTATTTCGCGCAGCATCAGGCTCTCCGGCATGACGTTTTGATAGCCGACGCTGCAGATGATGGTCGGATAAAGCCGGGAGAAATAGTAGTTGCACTGGTCGGAAGAATCCCTCAGGCCAAATTCCAGCGCAAGCTTTGCCTGTTCCACATAGGCCGCCCGATGGCTGAGTTCGTTGAACAAGCCGCTGATTCCGCAGACATAATCCGTTTTTCCTTCGGCTTCGTCCTGTATGACGCTGAGGATACGACTGGCTTTTTTGGGCGAATCGATGCCGGAAAAGAAGCAGTATACGCCATCATCCTTGTTGACAAACAGCATGTTGGGATAATGATTTTTGATACTGCTCCGAAGATTTTGAAGCTTGCCGCTCACCAGCATGCGCTGCTGTATCGCGATAACGATGTATCCCGGGGAGATTTTTTCCTGCTTATAAAAGGAGGTGCCCATCAGCATATCGACAGAGGCGCCGGTATCCTCCAAGAGCAGCCTAGCCAGAAAAGCGCGGTCCGGCGCCGGCGCGCCAAGCGTGCTGCCCCAATGCATCGTGAGATAGATCTCCGCCGCGCTTCTGAGCGCAGCATTTATCGTCAATGCGAGAGATTTTTTGCTCTCATCAATGAACAGCACGGACGAAATGGCCTCCATATTGCCGTTTACATACACGGCGCAGGTTGTCTGCGGCGCGTCTGCGGAGACGCCCCAATCGACACAGAAAGGTTCCGATTCCACGGAAATTCGGTCCATATAACCGTCTTTATAATAACCGCCAATAATGGTTTCGGGGGAGGCCGTGCCTTCCGTGATGATCATATCCCAGTAGATATCGGGGCAGGGCAGCGGCCCGGCATAGGCAAGCAAATGATAAGAGATATCCGTGACGATTACCGGGAGTTTATAGCGGTCATATATTTTTTCCAGCACGGTGTGAAGGTCCTGGTATTTTGGAATAAGTTCCATGACAAACTTATAGATATCGCCGCCGGATACCTCTGCCGCTGTGATAGAGGCAGCGTTTGTATTATCACGCAATCGATTACCTCCGCAAAAAAAGCATATTTCCGCGAATACTGACCGCCAGACAAATCAGCAATTGTTTAAATTATATCACGAATAATAGCATTAACTCACATAAGAAGCAAAGCTATTTTTCACTTTTGGCAGGATGCTATTCCAAAAGTGCGATTTGAATGCTGCGGAGCACAAAAAGCCGGGCCGTTTAGCCGCGCGGCACCACACCATAGAATTTCTTTGATGCAGCTATCGGACGCGGATTCTTGTTCGTGCAAAAAGCAAAAAGTGCTCGTCAATGTTTTGGCAAACAGACATTGAAGAAGTATTCGTTAAAAGATAAAATATTAACGATGGCAGGAGGGAACGTCCTTCTACGGGAGTACAGAGGTTCCCTGCCGTTAGTAAAATCAATAATGTAAGGGAAGGGTAAAAGTATGGATCTAAAAATCAAAGACAAGGTATTTGTCCTAAATGGCGCAACCGGCGGTGTTGGCAGAGCACTCTGCAAAGTACTTAAGGCAGAAGGCGCTAAGATGGCTATCTCCAGCACCAGTGAAGAAAAAGTAAAGGCTCTCGCAGCAGAGCTTGATCTGGGCCCCGATAGACTTTGGACTACTACTTGTGACGTTACCGATGAAGTTCAGGTAAAAGCACTCATTGATGGTGCAGTTGAGCACTTTGGCCACATCGATAGTGTTGTTCCTGTTGCAGGTTACGAAGGAAAGTGGCAGTGGGCTGCGGAAATGTCCAAGGATAACTATGATAAGGTTTTCAGCATCAATGTTCTCGGCGTTATGTATATGCTGAAGCACGGCGGCGCCGTTCTTTCCAAACAGGGCCACGGCTCTATAGTAGTCGTCAGTTCTATCGGCGCACTCGTTGGCAGCGCCGGTATGGCAATCTACTGCTCTTCCAAGCATGCCGTACAGGGTCTCGCTAAGTCCGTGGCACGGGAGCTTGGGCCTCTCGGTGTCAATGTTAACACCGTGAATCCCGACGGCGTGGACACCCCGATGCTTAACCGCATTGGTGAAAATGCCCTTGGCACCGATATGGATGAAAAAGCAAGATAAAGCAGTTTACAAGCTGGTGCTCCTCATAGTAGTGTTCGGGAGCGTATGTATGGTAGTTTTCCCCCAGCTCCAGCGCCAGAGAGACGGCGTTGGTGCCGACACAGTCTTCCGACCAGACAGCGCCTTCGCGCATCCCCATATTCTCCATAAGCGGCATGAGCCGCCGACTGCACTTGAAGTCCAGCACAACGCCGTGCGCGTCCGTGAGAAATACGAAGCACAGGCAGCTGGTGTTTGTTATCTGCTGGAAAATGTCGCGCAGCACGGGAGAGGCGGCCGTAAGAAGGAAAGCGCTCTTGCGCCTGCACTCCGCCAACGCCTTGCCCCCGACCGCCCGAAGCCCGCCAATATAATCGTGAAGACAGCTGCTCCGGCACCGCTTCCAGCTCCTCAATACCGCGGGGCGTACGCAGGCATCCTCGGTGCCGTCGGCGAGAAAGTCGCGTCTGGCCTTGTCCAGCATGGAGAGAACCTCGAGATAGGCGTCGTATTCCCTCTTGAAAAGTTCGGGGGATTGCTCGGAATAGTTCAGGTAATCCAATATCTCGGACGGAACGTCCATTGTCCTCACCCTCCATTACGATATAGGAATAGGCTATCACACCCTGTCTCAATCTGCAACAGCGCCAAGCGTTTCAATTTGATATTCTCATATTGAGACAATGCCTGCCGCGGGTCGGCTTGTGCCGGGAACAGGTTTTGCTTGTAAAGGGTCACCGGCAAACCCAAAAAAATGATAACGGAGGCGCAGCATGATATTTTTAGACGACGAGTGGTTTGAAAAACACATTGAAAAGGGCAAATCGGAGTTTAACAAGCCGAACCGCAGCAACCTCGACCTTGTGGAAGTCTATGAGAATTGCTGGGGAGGGAGCTCAACGATCTGGATCTACTATGAGCTGAAGGATGGGATGCTCAACAAGTATGAAAAGGGTGAAGGAGAGGACAATATACCAGACGCTCAGTTCCGCTGCTTCGGCGAGTATAAGGACTACGTGAGAGTTTGCAAGGGCGAACTGGACCCGAACAAGGGCATTATCTCCGGTACCTTCACGCTGGAGGGCAACCTGCTTAAGGCCATGGGCATGCTGGGAACTTATGGCAGGCTGACTGAGGCCAAGCGCATACCGGGCATGGAATATTAACAGACATGTATAGGAAGGAGTGAACGTACTTGGATAAGAATGAACTCATGGGGCTCTACCGTACAATGTACCGGATACGCGCTTTTGAGAACCAGGCGGTCGAATCCTTTGCCATAGGCGATATTCCCGGATTTGTTCACCTCTCGATAGGGCAGGAGGCTGTCCCGACGGGCTTGTGCTCGGTTCTCCGCAAAAGCGATTACATAACCAGCACCCACCGCGGTCACGGCCACATGATCGCCAAAGGCGGTGAAACGAAACGCATGATGGCGGAACTCTTTGCCAAAAGCGGCGGATACTGCCACGGCAAGGGCGGTAGCATGCATATTTCGGATATAAACATCGGCATGCTCGGCGCAAACGGCATGGTGGGCGGCGGGTTCGGCATCGCCACAGGCGCGGCCCTGGCCCAGGTACAGCAGAGCACCGACAACGTGGTCGTCTGCTTCTTCGGTGACGGAGCCAGCAACGAAGGCCTGTTCCACGAGGCCATGAACTTCTCGGCGCTCTGGCGGCTGCCGCTCATTTTCGTGTGTGAGAACAACCTGTATGGCATTTCCACACGCACGGATCGTTCAATGAAGGTACAGGATGTCGCCCGTCGGGCAGCTGCTTACGACGTACCGTCCGCCATTGTAGACGGCAATGATGTAATTGCCGTGCGGGAGGCCGCTGAAATAGCCGTTTCCCGGGCGCGCGAAGGAAAGGGCCCGACGCTCCTTGAATGCAAGACCTACAAACACCGCGGACACTTTGAAGGCGACCCGGGAGATTACCGTCCGCCTGAAGAAGTCGCGGCCTGGAAGGAGAAGGACCCGCTGCCGCGATTCGAAAAGCTGCTGACGGACGGCGGCACGGCCACGGAAGCCGAGCTTGCGGCCGTGCGCGCGGAAATCGATGCGGAGATTAAGGCGGCTGTGAATTTCGCGATTGCCTCGCCGCCGCTCGATCCGTCCCAGACCGTCGTCGACGTCTATTCAGACATTGTTGAGGAGGGCAGATGAATGACTAAGAGGCTTTCAATGTCAAAAGCCCTGAATGAGGCAATCGACAGGGCAATGGCCGAGAACGAAAAGGTCTTCTGCATCGGCGAGGACATCGGCCTTATGGGAGGATCATTCGGCGTGACGGCCGGGCTGCTTGACAAATACGGCAAGCTCCGGGTCGTTGACGCACCGATAGCCGAAGCGATGCAGGTTGGCGCGGCTGTGGGCGCGGCGGCCTGCGGTATGGTGCCCATTGTCGAGATCATGTTCGCGGACTTTATGAGCTACTGCTTTGACCCGATCATCAACCAGGCGGCAAAAATGCGCTACATGTACGGCGGCAACATCGAACTGCCCATAGTAATACGTTTTCCCGGCGGAGGCGGCGTCTCCGCTGCCGCACAGCACTCGCAAAACCTTGAGGGCCTGCTGACGCACATTCCCGGCCTTAAGGTCGTCATGCCCTCGACGCCGTCAGATGCGCGGGGCCTGATGCTGTCCGCCGTGCAGGACCGTAACCCGGTCATGTTTTTTGAATGCAAGAGCCTCTACGCCAGCGTTGAAAAGGTGGAGGACGATTATGAACCCATTCCGCTGGGCCTGGCACGTATCTTCCGCGAGGGAAAGGATGTAACCATCGTCGCCACCGGCGCGTGTGTCAGGAAAGCATTGTCGGCCGCAAAGGAGCTTGCCAATGACGGCATCGAGGCCGAGGTCATCGATCCGCGTACGCTTTATCCGCTTGACACGGACACAATCTTTGCTTCGGTCGATAAAACGGGCCGTCTGCTTGTCGTGACCGAGGAGTGCAAACGCGGCGCATGGAGCGCGGAGCTTGCGGCCGAGGTCGCGGAACAGCGCTTTGATTCTCTGGAATCGCCGATAGTACGCGTGGGCGCGCTCAACACACCGACGCCCCTGGCACGCCAGCTGGAGGACTATTTCCTGCCTCAAACGCAGAATATCATTGACGGCGTCAAATCCATGTTTTGAATCCGTTGCCGCAGTTGATACAAAATATCGACTGCGGCAACGTTTTTTTATGCCGGAAAGCGGCTGAAAAACCGGCGTTTCCGGTGGTTCAAGTCCTGCCCGGAAGCGGTTTTGGAGCCTGTCGCCGAAAAAAATACAATTTTACGGTTGCTTTCCCCCGACTGGTAAAAAATATAAGTTGACTTGCGGGAAATAAGGGTGTATACTGACACCGTATTTCGAATGTATGATGATTTGTTTCACAGGTTTTTGTCATTTCGTATTGACAAATCGCCTGTGGTTTTTTGTTTTCTATTTCCGAAATAACTTTTTGTAGGAGGTACCAATATGAACGGTACTGTAAAATGGTTCAATGGGGACAAAGGCTTTGGCTTTATTTCTAACGACAACGGCGGCGATGATGTTTTTGTTCATTTCTCCGCTATCCAAAGTGCAGGATACAAGTCTTTGGATGAAGGCCAAAAGGTGACTTTTGATACGGAAACCGACCCCAAGAATCCCAAGAAGCTGCGTGCAATTAACGTTCACGTGGTCTGAGCACTTACCCAAACTGCCCGTTTTTGAGGGTGCGTCTTAGGGCTTTGTACTCCCGGAAAAATATCGGCATAGTTTGGTATGTAAATACTGGCTATGCCGATTTTTTCCTGTTCAGTGACCATACATTTTCCGGGGCCAACCGGGCGCTGCCCGGTACCGGCCGTGAGAATGCAAATGCCACGGCTATTCCAGATGTTGCAGCAGGGCCAGGTCACAAAAAATTGTCATAAAAACAGAAAAGAGAACTTATGAATTTCAGCGAAATGAATTTAGCACAACCCATCCTTAAAGCTGTGGCGGAAGCCGGATATGACATCCCATCGCCGATCCAGGAGCAGACTATCCCCATTGTTCTTACCGGGCGCGATGTTCTTGGCTGCGCCCAAACCGGCACAGGCAAAACAGCCGCCTTTGCGCTTCCCATCCTGCAGAATCTTTCAAAGCGCGGGCGCGGCGGTAAAATACGCGCGCTTGTGCTTACCCCAACGCGTGAGCTTGCGGTACAGAATTACGAAAGCTTTTGCCAATACGGAAAATATACCCCACTGCGCTGCGGCGTCGTCTTTGGAGGCGTAGGACAGTCCCCGCAAGTCGAGATGCTGCAAAAAGGCGTGGACATTCTGGTGGCGACGCCCGGACGCCTCAACGACCTTATCGGGCAGGGCTATATCAAGCTTGAGGGCCTGTCGGTTTTCGTGCTGGACGAGGCTGACCGGATGCTGGACATGGGTTTTATAAACGATGTGAAGCGGGTGCTGACCAAAATACCAAAGGTCAGACAAACGCTGATGTTCAGCGCCACAATGCCGCCGGAGATAGAAAAGCTGGCGGACACCATGCTCATCAATCCTCAGACGGTGAAGGTTGACCCGGTTACAAGTACGGTGGAGGCCATTGACCAGTCCCTGTACTATGTGGACACGGGAAACAAGAAAAACCTGCTGGCAAAGCTCCTCATGGAGCCTGAGGTTCACAACGCCCTGGTGTTTACCCGCACGAAGCACGGGGCCGACAGAGTGGTGAGCGAGCTTGACAAAAAAGGGATTGACGCCATGGCAATCCACAGCAACAAGAGCCAGAATGCCCGCCAGAATGCGCTCAACGCCTTCAAAAGCGGGAAAATATGGGTGCTGGTGGCAACCGATATTGCCGCCCGCGGCATCGACATCGTGGAGCTTTCTCACGTTTTCAATTATGATCTTCCGGAGGAGCCGGAAATCTATATACACCGGATCGGCCGCACCGGGCGCGCCGGGCACGGCGGCTGTTCGGTCAGTTTCTGCAGCTATGACGAGAAGGGCAGTCTGAAGGATATTCAGAAACTTATGGGCAAGGAAATTCCCGTCAAGGAAAGCGAATGGCCGATGACGCAGCTTCAGAGTACCCCAAAGCAGCCCCGTACGCAGCCGTCAGGCCGCGGTTCATCCGCAGCAGCAAAGCCGCGCGAAAGCCGGCGGCGTACCGGCGGCTACAGCCCGGCGCGCCGTGAAAACGGCAGCAAGCGCCCGAGATAGCAGCGGGCAAGGTGGAAAAGGCGCCATATCAGTTAAAAAGTCGGGGGTGCGATGGCAGGGTATCGCATAAACGGCTGAAGGATAGGGAGCTCGACGAAAGAAAGCCGGATATTATATTGACAAACGCCACAGATAACGGGAGAAAAAATCCTGCCGCAAATATTGAAATTACGGTGACGAAGCCCATCGGTTTATTGGAATTGCTGTTATCCGAGTTAACCGGCCGTTCCAGAAACAATATTAAGTCTTTGCTTACCAACAGGGAAATATCTGTGGATGGGCATATCGTTACGCAGTATGACTATCCGCTGAGCAAAGGACAGATTGTCCGGATCGTCCGGTCGGTGAAACGCGGAGAGAAGCCGAAAGACCTGCTGCGGATTCTATATGAAGATAAAGAGCTGATTGTCGTCAATAAGCCGGCGGGACTGCTGTCTGTATCAACAGACAGAGAAAACGAAAAGACGGTGTATCATTTGCTGGCCGATTATATGCGCAGGAGTACCCCGAAAGGGCGCCCCTTCGTGGTGCATCGGCTGGACCGCGACACCTCCGGAGTGCTCCTGTTCGCAAAAAATGAAAGAATACAGAAAGCCTTACAGGACAATTGGGACAGTCTGGTTTTGCAGCGCTGCTATGCGGCGGCCGTCGAGGGACATCTCAAAGAGAAAAGCGGCAGAATTCATTCCTGGCTCAGGCAGACAAGCACGCTGCTCGTTTACTCCGCCAAAAATGCGGGAGACGGCTTGGAAGCCATCACAAATTATCAGGTAATAGAAGAAAGCGCGAACTATTCCCTCGTAAATATTCAACTGGAAACCGGCCGAAAGAATCAAATCCGCGTCCACATGAAGGAGCTGGGGAATCCTGTCGTCGGAGATAAAAAATATGGCGCCAAAACCGATCCGCTGAAGCGATTAGGGCTGCATGCTTATAAGCTGGAGCTCATACATCCGTTCTCCGATACACGGATGTGCTTTGAAGCGGAGGTACCGGATGATCTGAAAGCGCTGTTTAAGCGCTGAATACCGAAAAACCCGGCATCTTTTTGGGAACTTTACCTGAAAGCCTTGTAAGCGCGTGACAGCTCCGCGTATTTTGCCCGGTCCTTCCCCGGTCGGAGCGGTGGATGCATTGCCGCTTTCAAAAATCAACCGCTCGAATCAGCCGAACGGTTGATTTTTTTATTTGTCCGCTGCCGTATGATACTGCCCGGAGATGATAAAGACATGGAAAACCTGATAAGCGTAAAAAATCTGGAAAAAAGCTTTAAAGAAAACAAAGTGCTCAAGGGTATCAGCTTTGACGTAAACGCCGGAGAGATCCTATGCATTCTCGGCCCCAACGGCGCGGGAAAAACCACGACGATCAATATCCTCACGGCGGCCCTGGGCGGCGACGGCGGCGAGATCACCTTCAAAGGCGTACCGATCGGACGGCAGCTGAGAAAATATAAGCAGTCGCTGGGTATCGTACCGCAGGACATTTCTCTTTATGAGGAACTGAGCGCGGAACAAAACCTGAGCTTTTTCGCATCTCTTTATGGCTTGCACGGAAGCACGCTCAGGGATGCGGTTGACAAAGCGCTTGTTTTTGCGGGGCTCGACGACCGCAGGCACGACAAGGTAAAGACCTTTTCCGGCGGCATGAAGCGGCGGCTCAATATCGCCTGCGCGATCGCCCATGAGCCGGAGGTCGTTATCATGGACGAGCCGACCGTCGGTATCGACCCGCAGAGCCGAAATTACATTCTGGAATCTATCAAAAAGCTGCGGGATAAAGGCGTGACGGTGATCTATACGACGCATTACATGGAGGAAGTCGAGGTGATTTCCTCCAGAATCATCATCATGGACCACGGCACAATCATTGCGGAAGGAACCAAAGAGAGCCTAAAGGCGGGCATTGAGAATGAAAAGCGTTACACCATTGATATTGAAGAGAACGGTAAAATAAAGCGCGACGAATTCTTCGCCATCGAGGGTGTAAAATCGGTGAAAATCGAAGACAACTCCATTGAGATCACATCCATCAGAGGGATTGAAAATCTTGACCGTATCATTGCGCTGCTTTCCAATCGCGGGGAAAGAATCAAAAACATAACCAGCGAGAACGCGAGCCTGGAGATGGTATTTCTTAAGCTTACGGGCCGAAAGCTCCGGGACTGAGAGGCTGAAATGAGACGTTTTTTCTCGGTATTCAAAATGGATTTGACCAATCTCTTCAAAAACCCGGTGCTTGTCGGCTACAATACGGTGTTTGCCGCGCTGCTTATTCTGATCATGGGTTTCCTGACAAGCGGCAATTACGCGGATACGAAAAACGCTTATCAGTATTACGCGGTCACGATGCTTGTTTACGGCATGCTGAACGGCGCCATGACGGCGTCCAACTGCTTCATGGAGCGTGACATAAAGCGCCCGAACCTACGGATCATCTATTCGCCTGCGGGAAGCTTTCCCATCTACTTTTCAAAGGCGCTGGCATCCTTCGTGTTTGACTATGTCCTGCATGTTTTGCTGATCGCCGTGCTATGCCCGCTGCTCCATATCACGCTTGGCAGCCGGCCGGTGCTGTTCCTCCTGCTGATGGCGCCGGTTGAATTCGCGGCGGTCTCGCTGGGGACATTTTTTTGCTGCGTCTTCCACTGCGAGGAGACTACGAGCACACTTTTAAGCCTGACAATAAGCCTTTTCTGCATTCTGGGCGGGACCTTCTTTTCTTTGGACGGGATGGGCAGCGCGCTCGCGTTTATTTCAAAGCTTTCGCCGGTCAAGTGGCTGAACGACGCCTTCTTTGCGCTGTGCTGTGACAACAGCCTTGCGTTATTCTGGCCGGTGCTGATCGGGGCCTCGGCAATTTCAGCGTGCCTGACATTTGGCTGCCGCCTCTTTTTCAGAACGGAGGACTATCTATGAAAACTTTTTTTGCCGTGCTTAAAAACAACTATCTGCGCCTTATCCCCCGGATCGGGGCGGTGGCCGTCTTTACGGCGTGCACGCTCGCCACGGTTATCTTCGCCGTGTATATTACCGGGACCCAGCAGGTTAAAGCGCACATTGTTTATATACCGCAGAGCGCGTCGGAAACGGCACCCCGGAGTTCAAAATCCCTTGACATAACGGTATTGCCGGAAAAGCCGCCGCAGTCCAGTCTCGTCGAGCAGAAGTACGACGCCTATGTCACGGCGGACGGCGGCGGAAGCTTCAGCATAGAAACGCTTCGCAGCGATGATTTCAGGAATATGCTGCTGCTTTTGCTGAACGATCCCGGCGCCGATGTTTCAGGCTTCATACCCGAGCGCGGCGTCGGCGTGAATATCATAGGGTTCATGATGATGTTCGTGCTTATGATCGCATTTTTTAATCTTTTCGCCTTCGCGGACGACAAGGAACAGGGGCAGCTTAAACGTATAGCCGCCTCGCCGGCCTCGTTCGGATGGTATCTCTCCGCCCACTGCGTCTATTGTCTCTCGATGCTCCTGCCCGAGTATATTCTGCTGATCATTTTGAAGCTATGCGGCTGGGACATAGGCTTTTCTTTACCGCAATATGCGGGGCTGCTGGCTGTGCTTGCGTTCCTGGGAATCTCCTTTGCGCTGCTGCTGAACACGCTGATAAAAAAGCCGGACAACGCGAATATGCTTGGAAATTCCATCACGGTACTGTCGTCAATCCTTGCCGGAAGCTTCTATTCCTTCAGCAGAAACAATACGGTGCTGGATCATATCGTAAAAATAATCCCGCAAAAAGCGTTCATGGATTTTGCCGCGTCTATGCAGAACGGCAGCGCCTTAAACCATGCGGGCTCCATGGTCTACGCCATTGCGTTCGCGCTTGCCATGTTCCTGTTTTCCGTCGTCGTATTGCGGAAAAAGTATGTAAAATGTATTTGATCCACGGATAGCGTCTTGCGGGGGCGGTCAAATGGTACTAAAATATAGTCAAAATTCCGCTGCAGGTGAATGATATGAATATCCCCGCCGATGCGCTGCTTCTTTCGACAAAACTGAAAATTCCCGCGCCGCGAAAAAACTATGTCGTGCGCAGAGTGCTTTTTGAGGAGCTTAATTCCTGTGCCGACATGAGTGTGATTTTTGTGCGCGGCGGCGCGGGGACCGGAAAGACGACGCTTCTTTCCTCGTTTATCCGGGAAACCGGGCTAAAAAAGGTGTGCTGGGTATCGCTTGACGCGTCCAACACGAATGTCTATTCCTTCTGGCTCTATTTCACCGCGGCCGTCAGCGCGTTTTGGGACGACGGAGAAGAATTCCTTGCCCTTCTGCGCTCAAATCCGGACGCCTCGCACATGGAGAATATTCTGACGGGTCTGATCAACCGGCTTGCGGGCTGTGAAGACTATTACATGGTGCTTGACGATGTCCACTGCATCAGCGATGCGGCTTTGATACGGACGCTTGAATTTTTCCTTGGGGCCATGCCGTCAAATTTCCACTTTTTCATGCTGTCAAGGGAGGACCCGCCGGTATACCTGGGGCCGCTTGCAATGTCCGGAAGACTGCTCTTTATCGACGGAAGACAGATGCAGCTCACGCCGGAGGAGGGGATGGCTTTTCTCAAGCAGACGCTTAAGCTGAAAGAGAGCGACGAGGTACTATTAAGACTCAACACCTATGCGGAGGGCTGGATCGGCGGGCTGCAGCTGGCGGCGGCGACAGGAGCCTGCGGAAAATACGGGCAGCTTCTCCGAGCCGGCGGAGGAATCGCCGCGGAATACCTGACTCGGGAAATAATCGAGTCTTTGGCCCCGGCTGAAAAGGAATTTTTGATTAAAACAGGATTCATATCGTATTTCGATGCTGAAATTTGCGCTTCCATAATCGACGATTTTACCAGTGCTGATTTTGATCGGATGATGGAATCCCTTGTCAGCAAAAATCTTTTTGTCATATGCGTAGACGAAACCAGCGGCGTGTACAGGTATCACAACATTCTTCTGGACTATCTTTCCCAGCAGTTTCTGCACCTTCCGGAGGAGCAAAGACATGAGCTGTATACGAAAGCCGCCGCGGTGTTTGAGCGGCGCGGCGACTATGAGGAGGCTCTTCGGGAATACTGCGCCGCCGAGGATTACGGAAATGTAATGCGGATAGCGCGGTCATTGGGCGGGCGGATTGAAGCGTGGAGCTACCTGGACAAGGTGCCGGTGGACGTACTGATTCAGGATGCCGACCTTGCCGCCCAGTGTTTCATGTTCAATCTAGGAAACCTGAATATGGACAGGTGCCGTATCCTGTTTGAACAATTTAAGGAGAACTACGGAAATTCGGATATCTTCAGCGTGGTGCAGTTTGCCGAGGCCTATATTTCAAAGGACAGCTGCATTCTGCCGGGATATCACGCGCTGACCGCCGAGCAGATCGAACGCCTGCATTTCGGGCCGGTGGTAAAGGCAATGGTGCTGATTGAAAATGCGGCGGCGCATATGGAGCTGATGCAGTACGAGGAAGCGGAAAGCTGCGTGGAAAAAGCCATCCGAACCTGCGCCGGCGTCAACCTTTTTGTGGATTTCTTCGCGTATAATGAGCTCGCGCAGGTCTATGAAGAAACAGGCCGCCTGAACGACAGCCTGCTCTGCTATGAAAAATCGAGAAAACTTCTTGATTCACCGTCCATGGTGTCCTGGTATGGATCAAATTATTATTTTGGTCTGGTTGGGGTCTATATGCGGCGGATGGAACTGGAAAAAGCGAACGAAATATTAGAAAAGGTCGGAACCCTTCTGGATTCCCAGCACAGCCGTATCGACATTACGGATATGACGCTCTTATATCATGAAGCGGAGCTGAGGTTTTTATCCGGGGAGGATGAGGCCGGAGCGGCTTATGTGGAAGGTATCCGCACAGAGTATCCTTCCTTCGGCGCACTGACGATGGGCAGGCTTATCCATGAGCTCGACTGTGCGGATAAGCTGCGCCCGGACCTTGCGGATCAATTTCTCAAGGAGCTGGAATCCGCCGAAAGTTACAAGCAGCAGCCTTTTATGCGGCTTTTGCGCGCGAGGCTTATTTTCAGGCAAGGCAAAACGGCGGAAGCCTTGAGCGAGACGGACGAAATGCTCACCTTTTCCCGCCTTCATTCAAACAAGCTCCGACTGGTGGAGGCAGGACTGCAAAAAATCTGCATGCTGCTAAAATCGGGGAATACCGGCGGAAAACGGGAGATCATGAATCTGCTGCGCGAGACGATCCATTATGCGTGGGATAACCGCATAATGATGCCCTTTTATCTCGACCGGCGCGTACTTCTGCCGCAGCTGCAGGAGCTTGCATCCACGGCTGCCGGGAAAAACGCAATGAATCCGCAGGAGGCGTCCTTCCTGAAGGATGTCTTGAAAACCTGCGGCCACACGCCGGAGGCCGAAAAGGAACCGGATATCCTTTCGGCGCGGGAGCTTGAGGTTTTGAATGAGCTCTCTCTCGGCATAACAAACAGGGAAATCGCCGATAAACTCTGCATCTCGCAGGCCACAGTCAAAACCCATGTGCTCAGCATTTTCGGAAAGCTCGGCGTTTCCTCCCGGATGCTGGCAGTGCAGGAGGGCCGGGCAAAAGGCCTCATTCAAAACGAGGTACATTGATCTTTGGACCGCGTTTGCCTGCTTCATGTACTCCCTGCTCCTGGTAACGCAGGGAGACGAAATATGGCCCCGCCGGTATCACGGCCTGTATACACTTGTGAAATTAGGGAGTGCCGCCGTATCAAAGCGCCAAAAAAATGCCGCAGACAGCTGAAAAACTATTTTTGTGGAACAGGAAGCTGCGGCGATTAGGTCAGGCTTTTTTCATTAATTCAAGAATGCGATCCCGATGTTCAAATAGGTGGCAAATAGGATCCAGATCAGATACGGTATCATCAGGTACCCGGCCGGTTTTTCCATCTTATAAAAGTTTATGGCGGTTATGAAGACTAAAACATCCAACAGAAGAATAACCGCGACGGAGATCCAATACAACTCAAAGCGGAAAAACACGATCGGCCAAAGGAAATTAACAAACAACTGTACCCAATACAGAGAGATTGCCTTTTTGCGCTCGGGTGTCTGAGGCGTCTGATAAATAATATATGCCGCAATTCCCATCAGGAGATACAGTACAGGCCAAACGATCCCGAAAAGCCATCCTGGCGGTGATAATGACGGTTTTATGAAAGCGGTGTAGCTTTGCCCCGTATTCCCGGAAAACAAACCGCCAAGGGCACCTATAAGTTCGGTAAGCAATACGATTGAGATAAGTTGGAACCAATGGATCTTTTTCATCATAAAACACACCTCCGCATTATTATATGCGGGGTCTGATTCGTTTATTTGATTGGATGACGGGTCCCTTGTTCTAAACATTTTTACAGTTTCCGGCGTCCGGCTAATTGTGGCCGGTCTTCTTTATTTCCGGCCGGTTTTATTTTGGCCGTGAGCCATTCCACGCTGCAGAAGGACGCCAAATGCCTTGGAAAGGATACAGGCTAATCCGTTGGAGCCGCACCTGAAATAGTATGGTTTTGTGTCCCAGCCCCTCTCGCTCCAATAACACGTGTCAAGTCCATTCAGATACTTCGCCAGCGCTTTTTGCGTTTCAAAATTTATCAGACTGTTTAATGTCGGCCGATAACTTTGGGGTGCCTGTAAAAGTTTGATAAATCCCGATAATTCTTTATCCGTAACCGGAGATTCGATGCTCCGAATGGTTCTTCCGATGCGGCCAATCGGCATTGCTCCCCACTGAACCGCGACGCTGCCAAGATATGAAAGTGTCGATTTCAAGCCGGACCCCTTTGTGGTTGCTACGCAAAGAACCGGCTTTCCATACAACACTGGGCGATGGTACCACTTACAGGTTCGGTCGATAAAGCTCTTTAGCTTTCCCGAAACCTGCTGTAGATAGACCGGTGAACTGAGAATAATTCCATCGGCTTCTTCCAGTTTGTTCATAAGAAATTCCACATCATCATGACGCACGCAGTCACCTTGCAGAATACATTTTTCACACCCCAGGCAATCTTGAATGTTGTAGTCATAAAGCGAAAGGATTTCCATTTCAACATCGTTTTGTGCCAACTTATGCTGTATTTGTACCAGCAGTCCGTAAGTATTCATTTTTCTCCTGCTTGCATGCAATGCGATCACTTTTTTCACAAGATTCACCTCCAATGTTATCCTATTGTTGAGAATATCTCAGGGCTATTCCGCCATTACCGGAACAGAAGGCACAGCCGCCGTAGAGTGATTTTCATGGCGGCTGTGCCCATCCTTTCAATTTTTCGGCCTGGGTAACCGCGTGATTTGCGGGCACACAAGGAACGAAATAACCTTCGGGCGGATTCATTTGTCCAGGCCCATGTATCTGTCGATGTCAAAGGAAAATCGGAGCGCGTATTGCGTTGCGGGATCGTTGATGTCGATCCCGACTATTTTCCCGATGCAGTCAAGGCGGTAAGACAGGGAGTTGCGGTGGATGAATAGCTTTTCCGCCGTATCCTTGATGCTGCCGCCGGTGTCCACATAACAGCGGAGCGTCTTATAGAGCTCGCTGCCGTTCTTCAGATCATGCTGGCGCAGAAGCTCCAGCGCGGGATGGCAGAACATACCGGGTTTTACGCCCTCGCTGCAATGGCCGAGCAGGTCGAAAAACGCATAGTCTCCGTATTGGACCAAACCGTCCGCGCTGCCGAATCTCCCGGCCATGTCCAGGGCGGCCAGCGCCTGCTGATAATGCGCGGCAAAATTCTCAATCCGGGTAAACGAATAGCTGACGCCAATGCTGACAAATTGCTTTTCCGAAAAAGACGAGAGGATCTCCAGCGTTTCCGGCCGGAGGCTGATGCCGTCCTCCAGCGGCAGGACAGCCGCGATATTGTCCTCATAATAGGCTGTGTGCGTTCCAGGAAGCGCGCGGCACAGACCGTCTCCGATGACCGTTTTCAGATGCTGCTGCCCCAGATACCGTTTTTGGCGCACACACAGGGCGGCCATGCTGCCGGAAAATTTCAGCGCGGACAGCTGCGGCGCCAGATCCTCCGCCGAAGCGCCGATCAGCAGACTGTAAAGGACCTGCTGATACCGGTCGATCCCCCGGAAAAGACAGGCATCGTATTTCTCAATTTCATAGGCCAGCGCAAGACCGACACTTTTGAGCATATCGAAATGCGCCAGCGTGACGCGCGTCTCGCTGGCGATCATCAGCACGAACCCCACCTGTACGCCGTGAACCAGCACTTTGCTGGCCAGCTTCTGATAGGGCGATTCGGAACAGGTGACCTCGAAGGAATCCGTGGTAAAGGGGGCCATGCGGACGGATTCGAGCTGCGCCGCGCCCGAGACGAATTCATAGGGACAGTAACCCTGCCGGATGTAATTCACCCACAGAGGGTCCACTACGGGGATGGAGGACGCGCTGGAAATCACGCGGTATTCCGCGTCGCTGAAAACAAGCGAATTGCCCAGCCGGACGGCGGCGGTATTCAGGATCGCGGCAATATCCCTTTTCTGGTCCGCGATGGCGATCAGCTCGTCGTATAATCCCCGCCCGGTGGAAAGATCGATCAGCTTATGGGACAGGTTGAAGGCCAGAAACAGATCGCTTTCCTTTGTTCTCGCCGCACAGCACATCGCCGCGCCATCCGGGAATTTCCCGTCGCCCGCGGCAATAAACTGACAGGGCAGGACGGCTGCCGCGGCAAATTGTGAAGCGTAACCAAAATACACGATCCCATCGTCATAGTGCTCCTCCCGGCCGTCCAGGAGCGCCACATCCGTAACGTCCGGAGCGGGGCCGCCGCGGAGAAGCTCAATGGCGCATTTGTCGGAGAGTCCCGATACCAATTGTGAAAACAGCATAAGACGGTCACAGTCCTTTTGTTTAGTATTTAACATTATAGTGCGCGATGCACAGACAGTCAATCGTTAATTTTGATGCAATGTACGTTGCGGGGGGAAATCGATTCGATTATACTCATCTTGACACAGAAAACGCCTCAAATTTTTTTCATAAGGAGAGATACGAAATGTACGAAAAACTGTTCACACCCGGCAAAATTGGAAAGGTCGAGACAAAAAATCGCCTTGTGATGAGCCCGATGGGCACGAATATCGCAAACCTTGACGGAACTCCCACGGACGACATGATCGACTTCTATGAGGCCCGCGCCGCCGGCGGGTGCGGGTTGATCTACACCGAGGTCTGCCGTGTAAACGAAGTCAACGGAGCGGCCATGCTGCGCCAGCTTTCCCTGACCAGCGACAGGAATATCGGGCGCATGGCAAAAATGACCGCCGCCGTGCACAGGCACGACACCCGGATGTTCTGCCAGCTCCACCATCCCGGCCGCGAGACCTACACCATCCTCACCGGCGGTAAGCCCGTGGTCGGCGCCTCCGACAGGATGTGCAACTTTGCCAAGCAGCCCACCCGCGCCCTTGAGACTTCCGAGGTCAAGGGCCTTGTGCAGGACTTCATCAATGCCGCCGTCCGCGCGCAGAAGGCCGGCTTCGACGGCGTGGAGCTCCATGCCGCCCACGGCTATCTCATCGGCCAGTTCTTCTCCCCCTATACCAACAACCGCGCCGACGAGTACGGCGGCAGCGTTGAAAACCGCTGCCGGTTCGCCGCCGAAATCGTGCAGGGCATCCATAAGACCTGCGGCGAGGATTACCCCGTCACCCTGCGCATCTCCGCCGATGAATTTCTCGACAAGGTCGGCGTCACCGAGGACTATGTCCATACCAAGGACGGCGTGGCCATCGCCATGGCCATGGAAAAGGCCGGCGCGGCCGCCATCAACGTCTCCTGCGGAATCTATGAGACCGGCGTTACCATCATCGAGCCGGTGACCTACCCCCAGGGCTGGCGCACCCCCATCATCAAAGCCGTCAAAGACCATATCGGCATCCCCGTCATCGCCGTCAACGCGGTGAAGGAGCCGGATTATGCGGAAAAGCTCCTCAAAGACGGCGTTCAGGACTTCGTGTCGCTGGGCCGCGCCTGGCTGGCGGATCCCAGCTGGGGCGTCAAGGCCATGGAGGGCCGCGCGAAGGATATCCGCCGCTGCATCGGCTGCCTGAACTGCTTTGAGACGCTGGAAAAGAACATGCCCGTCGGCATGCCCGGCAACTGCGCCGTGAACCCCACCATGTGCAAGGAGCGCCGCTACGGCAATCTCGAATATGATATAGCCCACCACAAGGTGGCGGTCATCGGCGGCGGCCCCGCCGGACTGTCCGCCGCCCTCACCGCCGCGCAGCGCGGCATGAAGGTGACCCTGTTCGAGGAGACCGGCCGGCTGGGCGGTCTGGTGAATTACGCCGCCGCGGCGCCGCTGAAGGGCAACATGCGCTGGATCATCGACTGGTACGAGTATGAGCTCCCCAAGCTGGGCGTGGACATCCGGCTCAATACGAAGGCCGACGTCAGCGCGCTGAAAGAGCTTGCACCCGACGCGATCCTTGTGGCTACCGGCGCGAAGCCGATCTTCCCGGAGAACATCCCCGGCGTCCGCGGCAAAAATGTCCACGGCATCTTCGACGTGCTGGACGGGACCTCCGGAATTGAAAATACGGATGTCGTTATCGCCGGCGCGGGCATCACGGGCCTTGAGTGCGCCTCCTACCTCAACGCGAAGGGCTGCCGCACCACCGTCATCGACATGACCGAGACCATTGCCCCCAGCGATAACCAGAACATCGTCATGGACGACACCATGCGCCTGCGCGCGCAGGGTACCCGGTTCCTGCTGAAGCACGCCCTCAAGGCCATCAACTCCGACGGCGCGGTTGTCACGGATATGGACAAGGGCGAGGATGTCACCCTCCCCTGCGGCAGCGTGGTGCTGTCTTTGGGCCTCAAGTCCGAGAACGCCATCGTGGCGGAGCTGAAGGACAGCTTTGAGAACGTCTATGAAGTCGGCGGCGCTTCCGACGTGGGCGGCAAGATTCCCGGCGCCACCAATTCCGCCTTTGACTGCGTGTATCACCTCTTTGAGAAAAAGCAGCCCGCCAGCTTCCATCTCAGCAGCGCGGAAGTGGAAAAGTTCGGCGGCCAGTCCGTGATGAACGGACAGGAGGGCGTCTACATGGCCTATCTCACCGATCCCGCGGCCATCGCCCGCCTTCTGCCCCCGCCGCTGAAGCCCTTCTCCATGCCGGTGGTCACCGTGTCCTGCTGCCATGTCAACAGCCCCAGCTTCGCAGACGACTACTATGAGACGATCCTGGCGGTCTACTGCATGTACGGCGACAAGCTGGGCATGTACCCCGTCAGCCTGCTGCTGGGCGGCCCCGGCTCCGAGATGGCGATGCACGCCGGCCGGGATAACGGCAGTATGGCCAAGAAAAACGGCGCGGAGTTCGTCATGCGCCGGAACGGCGACGACATCACCGTCCAGGTCGCGCGCAGGGGCGCGCTCATCGTGGACGCCGCGCTCAAGGTCGGCCGGTACAACACCCCGCTGACCGATCTGCTGTACCAGGCCCCCGCCGCGGGCAAAAAGACCTATGGCGGCGGCTTCTACTTCCACTATGACCGCCTGGCCGACGAGGAGGGTGTGCCACGCTTTATGAACGGCGCGCTTACGACTAATTTCTGCGAGTACAACTACCACGCGTGGGAGCCGGCCTTCGTGGACCTGAAGCTCTATTCTTCCCCCGACGACCCCTGGGGCGAGCTGCCGATCAACACCATCGTCGGCGGCGCCTATTCGAAGAACGACCTCATCGTCCACAAGTGCAACAAGCTGGTGGACCTCGATGCGAACGACATCGTGCCCTATGTGCTCTCCGCGTATTACGACCGCACCATGTTCTCGGAAACCGGCAGATTTTAATTCTTAATAGCAACCCTATACGCAAAAATGTGCCTGCGGGAAAAACACTTTCCCGCAGGCGCGGGTCAGTGCGTCCTGTTCCGAAAGCGAACTGCTTAGAACAGCTGAAATATGATAATTTTGGGAGGGTAAAAAGATGTCTGAAACCATGAAAGCGCTTGTATACCATGGCCCGAACAATTACGGCCTTGAAGATGTGCCGATGCCCCGGCTCCAGAAGGATACGGACGCGATCGGCCGCGTAACGCTGTCCACCATCTGCACCAGCGACGTGCATATCGTTGGAGGCCATATTCCAATTGTAAAACCGGGCCGCATTCTGGGCCACGAGTTCTGTGTGGAGCTTGTCGAAGTCGGTTCGGCCGTCAAAGGGTTCAAAGTCGGAGACCACGCGCATGTCGCGCCGCTGAGCTATTGCGGGACCTGCGCGCAGTGCCGCGTCGGCCGGGTCGGCTACTGTGAAAACGGCGGCGGCTTCGGAATCATCCAGAACGGCTGCCAGGCCGAATACCTGCGCATCCCCGACGCGAACAGCTGCCTGATCCCCATTCCCGAGGGACTGACGGAGCGCGACGTCCTGCTGCTGGGCGATATGATGGCCACCGGCTGGTTCGGCATCAAAAACGCCCATGTGCAGGAAGGCCAGACCGTGGCCGTGGTCGGCGTGGGGCCTGTGGGACTGAGCACCTGCGCGCTGCTGAAGAAGGCGTTCAAGGCCCGCGTCATCGCCATGGACCTGATTCCGGCCCGCGTGGACCTGGCGGTGAAAAACGGCGTGGCGGACGAGGGCGTGTATGTCGATCCCAACGATCCGCTGAACACCAAAAAGGTGATGGCGCTTACCGGCGGACGGGGTGTCGACGCCGTCATTGAGACCGGCGGGACCTCCGATTCCCTGAATCTGTCGCTCGCCATCCCCAGATACGAGGGCGTGGTATCCCTGCTGTCCGTGTTCGCGGCGCCGATAACCGTCCCGATGCAGGAGGTCTACAAGAAGAATCTTGAAATCCGCATGGGCGTGCAGAAGTGCGAGGGCATCCCAGAAATGCTCAAGCTCATCGCCACCGGCGTCGTGGATACAAAGTTCATTCTTACGCACGAATCCCCGCTGAACGATATTATGAAAGGCTATGAAGTGTTCGGCAAAAAACAGGACGGCTGTGTCAAGTGGGTCATAACCCCCTATGTCAGATAAGCCGGAGGTATCGGATGAAAAAACTGAAGGAAATGGACTTTTTCAGCGCGCTGCTGGAAAGCTCCAATAACGAGCTCACGCAGAAGGCGGTGTCCGACGGCCGGAGGGCCGTCGGCTACAACTGCTCCATGGTGCCTGAGCCGCTGCTGTCGGTGGACGGCCTGTTTCCGGTCTGCCTGAGAGCGCCGGAAATCAGCGACACGGAGACGGCGAATTTCTATTTGTCCCCCTTCAACTGCTCCTATTCCCGCAGCCTGCTGCAGAACAGCAGGGACGGCAACTATGATTTTATCGCCGGCTTCGTGTTTGCCGACAGCTGCGTGCACATCGACCGCGTGGAGCACAACATGAGGCTGGACCCCCGGGAAAACCGGCCGCTGTGCATGCTGGCCGTGCCGAAGAAGGATTATCCCGCCGGCATGGACGCTTTTGTCGGGGACCTGCGGG
>Ga0268263_1001343_pt1 | contig 22411 bp, 18 predicted proteins | sample Biomet5_FD_190358 | JGI IMG/M metagenome (GOLD analysis project Ga0268263, IMG submission 190358) | Microbial communities from bioreactor (seeded with sewage sludge) at LBNL, California, USA - Biofuel metagenome 5 (SPAdes) (version 4) | ecosystem: Engineered > Bioreactor > Anaerobic >... | reverse complement strand
CGGCAACTCCGGCAGATTCGCCAAGCACCATAAAGACCGGTTCCATTCTTATTGAGCCGTATGCGATGTGAGAAGCAGACATGCAAACGGGGACCAGTAGATTAGTACATTCTCTGGTCTTCGGTGTAATGCTCTTGTAAGAGATAGGGTAGGGAGGGAAGCCGCCGTATTCCACGTCTCCTTCATTTTTTACCATACCGTTTATCACTATTCGTTGGCAATTATGTGAATCCATACCGTAAGCCGCCATGCCGATGCCATCGCCGACCGTTTCGTCTCCTTGACAATTATGCTGTGTCATAACATACTCCCCAATCATGCGTCGTGCTTCACGAACATACAATTGGGTAGGGAAGTTGTCGTTATCGACAAATTCATCTTTTGCCCATCCGAATTTTGACACATCATCACGAAATTGCTCAGGCACACTTTTATCATGCGTCATAAAATACATCAACCCTTTTGTGTAATCGATATGATCCTGCCATATTTTTTCTCGTGTAGCGTAATCGCCGTCGGGGTAGTTATGATTCATGCCAATCATATCCGTAGACAGCGGTCCGCAATTGTTTACGTCATACTTTTTCTCAGGCATGCCGTCCCAATACAGGAGGAATCTTCGAATGTTGTTGTCCATGATTTTTAGCGCGCGGGCAAGCAACACGTATCTTGATGGGTCATAGTTTTTCGGTTTCGTGAATGGCACCTGATTTTCTTTTACCGTTGTCAGACACAATCTGAAATTATACGCTTGTACAAGCGTATCGCCACTCCCCTTGGAAGCCAGTTTGTTATTACTTATACCCCAAAGAAGTCCACTCGAAGGGTCACCTTCTTTGATATAAGGGTCTATTCCGTTTGCAAATTGATGGTTGTGTGAAAGTTGAACGCCGTCAAGTGTTTCATCATAGACTTCATTTCCCTCCCGTCCAACAATATACGAAACGCCTGAACGTGCCATCAAATCCCCTTCATAGGAGCAATCAATAAATTGTTTTGCTGCAATGACAATGTTTTTGTCTGCGCCTGTCGAATTTTCGAGACGTACACTTTCAATTGTCGTTCCGTTTTTCTTTGTACTTATAATCCTGTATTGATAAAGTACATCGAGTTTCGCATCCGAAACGTATCTGTTAATGACTCTTGTTGCCACGCTCGGCGGGAAAGCCCATTGTTCGAATTTGTTGTAATGTTCGCCGACACGACGATAAAATAGACGTGATAATCCTGTGACTGCATATTTGTTACCAATATCAGTGCTTCCAAGCCCGCCGGTAGTCATGCCTCCTAGATATTTACCCGGCTCAACAAGTACAACAGACTTGCCCATCATCTTTGCTGAGTAAGCTGCGATTACGCCACAGGCCGTACCACCATATACACATACATCAACATTTTTTATCTCTTCCGTACTTGCCGACCAACTTGTTTGGCTAACGGCAAGAAGGATTGTGAATAGTAATATTGCTGTCTTTTTCATAAACTATACTGTTTTATATAATTCATTATAATAATGATATGTATTCTATTAAAAGTGAAACTATTAATAGCCCGGATTTTGCGTTATATTCGGATTGACAAGAATATCATCTGCCGGAACAGGCCACAGATAGTTTTTATTTTTGTCGAAGCCCATCATATAGAAGGTGGTTATGTAGCCTGCATTTTGCATACCGGATAAGTCTGGCAGACCGTCTTTATCGATAGGAGGAATGCCTCCAATGGGGAAGTTTCCATTGTCCCAGTTCTTGAGCAGTACCATGAAGTCGGATGACAATGTGCGGTTGGATTCGCTTCCGGTCTTTCCATTCCAGTTGGCATTGCCTGACCACTCGCGGTTTAGATAATACATTGGTTTGTTGTAACTCTTTTCGGCAATATGCCAACGTAGCAAGTCGCGGTAACGAACACTTTCAAATGGGAACTCAACACGACGTTCCATACGGATAATTTTACGCAATTCACTTTGAGAAGCGAGGGTCACTTTTGGATATTGGATACCCGAACCATTGTATGCTCTTGCACGTACGAGATTGATCGTTTTGTCCAGATCTTCCTGAGTAATCGTACCCAACTCGTTCTTTGCTTCTATATAAGACATCAGTATTTCGGCATAACGCAAGTATGGAAAAATGTTGTCTGAAACCAAACCATAATTGTTATAATTCGCCCAGTCATCCTTCACATACTTCCGTAATAATATACCATTATAAACGGAATGCTGATTAGAGGCTTTAGAATCATTGTTCAAAACCATTTTGCCGGATGATGCTTCATAAACAGTTGTTGCGTAAGGGCTTGGGTTGTATTCGTAGCCCAGTGTTATATAGTCAGGATATTTTTTCGGAAACGTTCCATCCATTTTTGATTGTGTATATTCGGCATAGTCCTTTGAATATTTTGTCTTGAAAGGCTGAATGGTGTAAGCCAAGCGGGGATCACGGTTCTCAAAAGGATCTTTTGGATTGTAGAGTGGCGACTGGTCAATAGGCAGACCATCTGTACAAGTGTATGCACAGAATAGTTCCAGCGAAGGACATTGGTTGGAAAATCCACCAATTTTGCGAATGACGAAGTTCTTTACACAACTGAACATCCCAATACCCACTTTTTGCGATAGATCGCCTTGGAAGTAAAACATCAGTTCTTTCGAAGAAGTAGTAGTGAACAGGTCTTTGTAATTGCTGTGTAACTGATATACACCTAAGTTCATACACTTTTGACAAGCATCAATCGTCGTTTGATAATCTCCACTGAACAATGAAAAACGAGCCTTGAAACCTAAAGCGGCACCTTTTGTCGGAATTTGTTGACCGCTATAAGTCTCCGGCAAATATTCCGCAGCCTTATCCAGACATTCATAGGCAAAAGCCAAGACATCACTTTTAGGAGAGCGGGTAGCTTTGTATGCTTCATTAAGAGAAATGGGATTCTTATAAAGTACACAGTCTCCATAATACATGGAAAGTGTTCCATAAGCACAACCTAGCATGAAATAAGCTTCACCTTTATACTGTTGCACTTTGGCTTCGCTTACGCCGCTTGCCTTGCCTTTGTCCAATGCATCTAGTATCTTTAACGAGCGGGTGATCGCTTTGTACAATGCAGTCCAGCGTGTTGAGGCGATTGAACTTTTAGAAGTGATTGTTCCTAATGTTATTTCATTTGATCCATTACGGTTCAACCAGTCGTCATCCCACGCTACATCATCTATCGGGAAGAAATCCGCACGCCATAAATCGTTCAGCGACATTTCTATTTCTGTTTCATCATTATACCAGTTTTCACTGGAACCTTCCGACAGTGGATTCAAGTCGAGGTCTGCACAGGCAGCCAAACAAGATGCCATTAAAATTATAGATAGATATTTGCTTATTATTTTCATAATATATTGCTATTAAAATGTTACATTAAGACCAAAAATGTAAGAACTCATGATAAAGTCACCATTGCGGTTCCACTCAGGATCATATCCTTTAGGATAGTTATCAAACAATGCCGGTAAATCATTTGCGGAAAAATACATCCTAAGCCTGTTTACAAAGACTTTTTGTGTGATGGCCTTTGGAATGGTATATCCTAAGGTAATGTTTTTGACTCGCATATATGCACCGCTAAATAGATAGAAATCACTTGCTGCATAGACGTTTGTCGTATTACCTGTAGTCAGCTTGGGATATTTAGCTTTGGCATTCTGCTCATCTGTATTACTCGGGCTCCAGTGGTCGTCAATCAGCACCTTAGGGCACGAATATGTCTGATATTCGAATGGTGTGGTAGGCCATGACCAAAGCACGGTTTGGTGGCCGATACCCTGGAATGACAAATTGAAGTCGAAATTCTTCCATTCTGCCCACAGAGAACCACCGTACTGCATTTCAGGCAATGAGTTCCCCAAGCGTACGCGGTCGCCTGAAGCTGTGATATTGCCATCTCCATTGGCATCAACGTATTGGATACAACCAGCTTTGTCGTTATTGGTCAGAACGGCTATCTTTTTTCCTTGTGAGTCATACATAGCTGCATCATTCAGAATGATGCCTTTGCTCTTATACATGTACCATTCCTGATAGTACGAGCCTTCTTCTGTAATTTTATTTGAATCGATGCTTTGCTTGTCAGCCATATATCCCATCCTTGAGCGGTAATCAGAGAGATTGAAGCTCGCTCCATATCTGAAATCATTGATCTGATCATTCCAAGCAATTTCTATATCCCATCCTTTGGTATTCATATCAGCGGCATTATTTTGCGGAGCATTATAACCGAAGTATGACGGGAAACCAACCGTTAGTAACATGTTTTCGGTCTTTTTATAATACAAGTCACCTGTAAAACGAAGGCGATTTCTCAAGAATTTTGCATCAAGACCGACACCGTATGTAGTGGTCGTTTCCCATGTGATATTATTAAAAGCATAATCTGATTGATAGGCGGTTTGAACAATGTCTGCTACTCCATTGGAAGCATTTGGTATATAACCTGTACCGAAGTTTAATAGAGCTTGGTATGGAAATTCAGAGCCTATGCGTTCGTTACCTAACTGGCCATATGATGCCCGCATTTTCAGATAGTTAACTGTGCCGTTCTTTTTGAACCAGGGTTCTTCTGAGATTACCCAGCCGGCACTGAAAGATGGAAATGTTGCCCAACGATTGCCTTTCGCAAAACGAGAGGAGCCATCTGAACGTATATTTGCTTGGAGCATATAGCGATCTGCCCATGAATACATTAAACGACCAAATACCGAACGGTATGCATTATGTCCGGCATTTCCGCTATTATATTGATTGTCTGCAGGTCCCAAATTAAGATATGGATAATTATCCAGTGTATAATTTGAGCGCCATGCGCTTTCGTTCTCCCATTCGTATGAGTAATCCTCGTAACCGGCCATAGCGCTGATTGAGTGTTTGTTGAACTGCAGCTTGTAATTGCCGTAAAATTGCATGGTAAGGCTGTGATTGTCATTTCTGGCCTCTGTTACAGAAGTCGATGCGTATCCCTGACTATAAATGTAGTCACCATTAATACGACGTACTTTATATTTCTTTGCATGGTCTTTGCCTTTATAAAAGTAGTAGTTAGGTGCTGCTACAGCAGTCAGCGTAAGGTTTTTGATGGGAGTCAAATCTAGTTGAAGTTTCCCGTGTACGGTGTAACCACGACCATCTGTTTGCCCACTTAATTTTGTACAGGCGTACGGGTTATCTCCATCTTTCCCCTCCGCATATTCGCCATCTGACCAAATAGCAGGCATCAGACTATTTTCATACATGTAAGACCATATACTATTATGCGGTGTGATTGATTTTGAGTAAATTAGATTAATGTCTGCAGAAGCATGAATCCAATTGTTAATGTTATAATCGTTACTCGAACGGATATTATACTTCTCATAGTCTTTTACTTCTACAAGTGCATCCGACTTGTAATAATTCATGCTAAAGTTAGTCCGGAGTTTGTCGGTTCCTCCACTCAGCGAAAATGTATGACGTTGATGATGAGCTGTTTTTTTCAGGTAACTCATCCAATCTACATCAGGGTAGCTGTCAGGATCCGTGAGATGGTTGGTGTTATATTTATTAAGAAATTCTTCCGAATAGCCGGAGAACATTGAAGTTGCGCCGTCATTGTAGCGCATTTCGTTGAATCCAGTCATCCATTCAACAGCATTGGCGGATTTAGGTTTAGTTGTAGCAACATCACTGCCATATTCAAGATTGTACGTCATAGAGAAATCCTTGCTATTGGCGCGTTTGGTTGTGATCAAGATAACACCGGCAGCAGCGCGTGATCCATAGATTGCCGCAGATGCTGCGTCTTTCAAAATTTGAATGTCTTTTACATCATCAGAAGATACATCATCGATACTGCCGGGCACACCATCAACAATTACCAGCGGGTCGTTGGTTGACATGGTCGTGATTCCACGAACTCTGATAGAAGCACTCGAACTGGGATCTCCGGTAGAACGCGACACTTGTACTCCTGCCATTTGCCCTTGCAATTGCCTGGATAGTTGCGGCGTTGAAGTTTGTTTGATGCGATCGCCGTTAAGCGACGAAGTAGAACCTGTAAGATCCACTTTGCGGGCAGTACCGTATCCGATAACAACTACTTCTTCAATATTTTGTGTGTTTTCAAGTAACTTTACATCTATGGAAGATCTACCGGATGTACTTATTTCCTGTGTTTTATATCCTATATATGATATGTCTAAAACGGCGTTTGAAGGAATTTCTAAACTGAATTTACCATCAATGTCTGTTATGATGCCGTTGGTTGTTCCTTTTTCAACCACATTCGCCCCGATAATTGGCTCTCCTTTTTCATCATGAATGATTCCGGTGATTCTTTTTTTGCTGGTCCCTTGATTTGGGTTTGTTTTTTGTTTGTCTGAAATTACAATAGACTTTTCGGAAACGATACTGTATTCCAAATTACGTCCCTTAAGGGCTACGTCGAGAATGGTTGATACTTTTGCTTTGTTAAGTGAAACCGTAATGTTTCTATGTTCATCCAATACAACATTACGGTAAGAAAAACGATATGTAGTTTGTTTTTCTATCGTACTGATAATGTCTTTCAATGTGGCATTCTTAAGATTGATGCTGGCTCGTTGCTCCTGAGCAGCCATGTTTACACAACATAAGAATGAGAACAATACGATCCACATGAACGATTGCCTCAAATGTTTTCTTTTCCTCATATTATACAAATTTGTTTGAAGTTAAACATAAATATGCAAGGGAAGACGAGGGTTAACAAAAAACGTACTGTAAAATATACATGTTTTAAAACATGTTTCATTAAAAAGGAAAACAATAGTTATATCAATTGCATTCTGACAATGTTACTTTTTTGTCTACAATGGTTGGGGTTAAGTGATAGGCTTTACTTATAATTTCCATGGCTTCAGAAATGTTATTGCTTGGCACCGTTCCTGAAAATAAGTCTTTTTGTATATCAGAATGAGATGCGATGTCTATCGAAACGCCGTAATTACTTTCGATGGTGTGAATGATATCAGCAAATTGTGCATTATGAAAGACAAGGTCTCCTTTACGCCAGGAAGATATGGACTGTGCATTAATAGTAGTAATGGTGATAGTACCTGTTTTTTTATCAAAAATTACTTTCTGATTAGGAGAAATTGCTCGACATTCTTTTGAAGATAAGGACGTGAACAAAACTTTTCCTTCTTCCAAAACAAGTTCTGCTACAGGGTTTTTATCACGCGCAGATAGATTAAATTTTGTCCCTACTACTTTGATTTGTACATCAGTTGTACGAATAAGGAAAGGAATATCATGGTTCTTTTTTACGTCGAAATAGGCTTCACCCTCGAAGTGGATAAGCCGCTCGCTTTTGTTAAATGTTTGTGGAGCATATTTCAATTTTGATTCGGCATTTAGCGTTACGTGTGTTCCGTCAGGCAATGTTATATTTGCCCTTTCGCCTATGTTTGTAGATACAATCATTTCGTTTGTACCCAAATTTTTGTTCTCTCTGTATAAGTAAAATGAGGTGATAATTAGTACTGGGATTATTATGGCCGCAGCGATTTGTGCGGTACGACGAAGCCATGAATAAGAATTGGAAGAGAATGAGGAAGCATCAATTCGTTTTTTTATCTGATCCAGTCGCGATACAGGAACATCCGACGTATCAATATCGTCTGCCATCCAGCGGGCTTGCATTCTAGTTGAAATAGATTCATCTGAAAGCTGCTGAACTTCATGGCGAAGTTGCTTTAACTCTTCCGCTGTAAGTTTATTCTGTATATATTTTTCTTCTAATATATTCAACATAATCATCGTATATTATGTAAGACGTAAAAAATCAGTTTTTGTACTTTGTTTCATACAAAGTTTAACAATTCAATAATATAACAATCCATATCCAACTCTTTTTCAACTCTTCACGTAGGATTTTTAAGCTTAATGAAAGTTGATTCTTAACAGTTTGCTCGTTTAACGCGTATTTATCAGCTACTTCTTTATTACTTAGCTGCTGCAATTTGCATGCACTAAAAATATGACGTTGCGTATCTGACAATTTTTTCATCGCCCTTTGAAGTTCTCGACAAAAATCATCGTATTCTATCTTTTTAGATGTATCTTGTACTGAAAAGCTGGATTCATTAAAATAGCCGACATATTCTTCGTATTCGGGTTCGTTCAATCGTGCACGATAGGTATCAATCAATAATCCTTTAGCCATAATGAATAAAAGAGCCTGAAGAGAATTTTCGTTGCGAATGGTATTTTTATTTTGCCACAATTTTATAAAAACATCTTCGACTATCTCTTCTACATCTTGGCGGGATTTGATGTATTGAAAGCAAAAAGCATATACGCGAGCCGCATACATATCATATATGGTATTAAATGCTGTCCGTGAACCATTTTTTAACTGACGAACCAATAAAGCTTCTTGCATATGGCTGATTGAAATCAATTTTTAGGAAGCAAACTTACTCAAAAAATCTGATGTGAGTATTTATTGCAGTTAATAATAATCAGTTGTACTGAATGTTATTTGAGAGCAAATGATATAATTATATCCGTATGCTTCATACGTTATTTTTCTACTCTTTGTTGTAAGATTGCAATAAATAATCATGAAGCCTGGACTTTCACAAGTGCAGGCTCCAAATAGATGATAAATGCATTAGAATTATTCATAGTCAGGAAGTGCTTCTTCAATCTCATGGTCCCATTTGCCATCGTTGAAGATGCTTATCTTGAATGTATTATCGGATTCGGATCGGCTGTAGAGCCTTCCTTTGTATCTGATTATTTTATTCTTTTCCGGCATAATATTTGAAATATTCCTTTCCCTGATTAGTTCATCGTTTTTATCAATTGCGGATAATTTTACATTCAGCTTATTGTTATCGGCAGTAAGGAAGGTATAAAAAGAATGTATTGTATTACTTTTTCCTATTTCTTCCGTTGCGAACTGGTGAGAAATGCTATGATTCTCGGTGGAGGCAAGACCGTTTCCATTGAGTATATTTAGTTGTTTTGACACGCCGTCTGCTACAATATCAAATTGTTTAAGTTCTTTTGGAACAGTATCGGTAGCCATGAATTCAATGCGGTTGACTATACGTTCGAGTGTGATGTCCTTATTGACAGTCTCTGCTACTTCAATATTTAGAGGGGTGAGGTTATAGAATGAATCTGATACGTCATTAAAGGAAAAAGTTGAACCGGATAATGCCACCGCATGCGAACTATGAGCTAAAAAACAAAATTGATAATTACCTTTAGGCAGACTATCATATACAATGCCGAAATCAGTATCAAGATTCGTTTGGTCAAAAACAAATTGCTTATGTTTTACTAGCGTTGGACTTTCTTCTTGCGTATATACTAAATATTCAATGGTTGTACACAAGTCTTTTAGATCTTTGGTATCATCGCCGGATTTGGAAAGGGTGGGCTCTGGAATATTTAACTCAGGAATGCTACGTGTAGCGGGAAAAGAAAATACTTCTTTTTCTAATGCAACATTAAATTGGATGTGATAGTTTTTCTGCTGACGGACAATTTCTTCTTCTGAAGAAAGGCTACAACTTGAAAGATGAAAAACGCAAATTAGCGTTAACAATACAATTTTTTTCATAGATAAGAGGTTTTATTATTTTTCTGATTCTTTGGCAAAGAAAAGGGTTATTCTTTATATCTGCAAATTTTTATGCGTAAATTTAAAAACAATTCTTACATTTGTGGAAAACAAATCTTTATTGTACAACCTTAGAAAGAAAAGGAAAATTATGGCACGTCCGGTTACATTATGTACTCTTCAATGGAGTGATCTTCCATTAGAAGTTGTTTGTCAGAAAGCGAAAGCTTTTGGTTACGATGGTTTAGAACTTGGCCTTCCAGGCCATTTGGATGTTCGGCATACAGATCCCGAATATTATGATAGCATAAAAGCTTTATTGGCAAAGTATCAATTAAAGCTTTTTTGTATTTCCAATCATTTGATAAGTCAGGCTATTTGTGACAATATTGATTGTCGCCATAAGGGTCTTGTCCCTGATTATATTTGGGGCGATGGAAATCCGGAAGGTATTCACGAACGCGCATCGCAACATCTTATCAGTGCAGCATATGCGGCGAAAATGTTAGGTATTGATACGGTTGTTGGGTTTACGGGTAGTTCTATTTGGCAATGGCTCTATTCGTTTCCTCCTGTCACCAATGATATGATTGAAGAAGGTTATGCGGATTTTGCCCGCCGGTTTATACCTATTCTTGATGAATATCAGAAGTTGGGTGTTCGTTTTGCACTTGAAGCTCATCCGTCGGAGATAGCATTTGATATTTATTCGGCTAAGCATGCTTTAGAAGCAGTACATAATCATCCTGCTTTTGGTTTTAATTATGATCCGAGCCATTTTGGTTATCAAGGTGTTGATTACGTCCGTTTTATTTACGAATTTTCAGATCGCATATTTCATGTTCACATGAAGGATGTGTATTGGAGTGATACGCCTAAGTTAGTTGGTGTTTATGGCGGTCATATGCCTTTTGGCGATTCGCGCCGTTTCTGGAACTTCCGTAGTCTGGGGCGTGGAAAAATTCAGTTTGAAGAAATCATTCGCGCGTTGAATGATATTCATTATCATGGACCTTTGTCTGTTGAATGGGAAGATAGTGCCATGGACCGCGAACACGGAGCCTGTGAGGCTTGTGCGTTTGTAAAGCAGATTGATTTTAAATCGTCAGAGCAAGCCTTTGATGCTTTCTTCGGGAAGGAATAGGAAGCTTTTTGTGACGTTCTAATAAGGTATATACTTTTGGTATGCGAAAGTATATACTTTTATATCAAAAGTAAAACCAATGTAATCTTAACTGAAAATAATTCGTTTGTCTTTATTCGTTTAAACTTATAATATATACTTATCAGTGATTGGGGCATTCAAGAATGCATAATTTCTAAATATTGATAGTCATGAATAGATGCATGAGTTTTTTTGTGTTAGCGGCGACAATGCCGTTGATGTTGTTCGCTTCGGTTAAGGAAGAGCCTATTTCGAAGGTGATTGACCGTGGATTGAGAGTTTCGACCGAACAGGCTATACAAATGGCCAAAGTATTAGAAAACCAGGAAGGTAAATTGCCTAAAAGTATCAAAGATGGAAAACTGGAAACGGGTATCTGGACATGGTGGTGTTGTGGATTTTTTCCCGGTGAACTGTGGTATCTGTATGAAAATAGTCATTCTCCGGAGTTGAAAAAGTATGCAGAAATATACACTCAAAGGGTGGATAAAGTGCAGTATATGACTACCAGCCATGATGTTGGTTTTATGCTTTATTGCAGTTATGGTAATGGCTATCGTATTACAAAAGATCAGGCTTATAAGAATGTTTTACTGAATGGAGCCAACTCCCTTTCAACTCGTTATAATCCAATGATTAGAGCGATCCGTTCGTGGGATAGTACTGATAGTGGAAAATGGCAGTATCCGGTCATTATTGATAATATGATGAATCTGGAATTACTGGAGTGGGCTTCAAAGGCATCGGGTGATGATCGCTTTAGGAAGATTGCTGAGAATCATGCAAACACTACATTGAAGAATCATTTCCGGAAAGACTATAGTTGTTATCATGTTGTTTCTTACGATACGATTACAGGACAACCGCATGTGAAGATGACGCATCAGGGCTATTCTGACGAGTCTTCTTGGTCACGCGGGCAAGCTTGGGCACTTTATGGTTATACGATGATGGCACGTGAAACGGGTAATGTTGTTTATTTGAATCAGGCAAAGCATATCGCGAACTTTTTGATGAATCATCCGAATATGCCTGCCGATAAAATTCCATATTGGGACTTTAATGCACCGGATATACCAAAGGCCAAGCGTGATGCTTCGGCTGGGGCTATTATGGCTTCGGCATTGATAGAATTGAGCCAGCTTGATAAGGGAGCAGAGGCTAAAAAATACTTGAATTTTGCTGAGAAACAGGTGCGTTCGCTATCATCACCAGCGTATATGGCCAAAGCGGGAGAGAATTGCAATTTTGTTTTGATGCATTCAGTCGGCAGTTTACCTCACAATAGCGAAGTAGATGTGCCGTTGAGTTATGCCGACTATTATTATGTGGAGGCCCTGATGCGGTTGAAGCATCTGAAAAAGTAAATTTATGAAGATAAATAAAATAGTAAAAGTCCTTCTGATATGTTTTTTGCTTCCCCTAATAGTTAAAGCTCAGCAAAGTAAGGGCATCGAAGATAGAGCTTTCTGGATTGAAACATTGACTCGTATTGCTGACCCGGTATTAACAAATTTGAGTCAGAATACCCTGAAAAAGAATATGCCATATGAATCATTGGCAACAGATAGGCAGAAGTTTTCGTATTTGGAAGCAGTCGGACGATTGATTTGTGGTATTGCTCCGTGGTTGGAACTCGGACCTGATAATACGGATGAAGGGAACTTGAGAGCTAAATATATAGCATTGACTGTTAAAGGACTGGAAAATGCGGTAGACCCGGAGGCATGTGATTATTTGCTTTTTGCGGAGCCTTCTCAGGCATTAGTAGATGCTGCTTTTATGGCACAAGGATTACTTCGCGCGCCGAAACAGTTGTGGGGGAATTTGGATGCAAAGGGGAAAGAACATATGATTACAGAGCTTAAGCGTAGTCGTGTAATAAAAGCTTATAACAATAACTGGCTTCTTTTCGCGTCAACCATTGAAGCGGCTCTGTTGGAGTTTACCGGTGAATGTGATATGCAGAGACTTACTTATGGGATAAACAAGTTCCGTAATGATTGGTATAAGGGAGATGCGATTTATGGTGATGGTGCTAGTTTTCATATGGATTATTACAATAGTTATGTGATTCATCCGATGTTAACTGAAGTGTTGTTTGTGATGAAAAAACATCACATTAATGGTGCAGACTTTTTAGATATTCAATTAAAACGCCACGCACGGTATGCCGAGATATTGGAGCGATTTATTTCACCTGAAGGAACATTCCCGGTTGTAGGACGTTCCATTGCTTATCGTTTTGGTGCATTTCATGCATTGGGGATGGCTTGTTTGATGCATAATCTTCCTGTTTCAGTCAAACCGGCACAGGTTCGGTGTGCACTTACAGCTGTTATTCATAGACAGTTGAAGTCTGTTTCTAATTTTGATAAGAATGGTTGGTTGCGTGTTGGGTTCACTGGTGATCAGATTGATATATCAGAATCGTATATTAATACCGGAAGTTTGTATCTTTGTTCTGTCGGATTATTGCCTTTAGGGCTGCCTCCGACGGACGAGTTTTGGTCTGCGCCATTTACCGAATGGACAAATCTTAAAGCATGGAACGGTGAAAGAGTATACGCCGATCATGCATGGAGTGAATGACATATATATAAATTATAGGAGTATTTATAATTACAATGAAAACAAATTATGAATTACGTTATGCAGCACATCCGGAAGATGCAAAGCATTATGATACGGCGCGAATTCGTCGCGATTTTTTGATTGAACAGGTATTCGTTCCTGATGAAGTGAATATGGTTTATTCGATGTACGATCGAATGATTGTGGGTGGTGCAATGCCTGTTAATGAACAGCTCGAGCTGGAGGCAATTGATCCTCTGAAAGCTCCATTTTTCTTAACCCGTCGCGAGATGGGAATCTATAATGTGGGTGGAACGGGGATTGTTAAAGTAGATGATATAATGTTTACCTTGAATTATAAAGAGGCCTTATATCTGGGTTCCGGCAATCGTCAGGTGACGTTTATCAGTCCTGACCCGAAGAACTTGGCAAAGTTTTATTTTAACTCAACAACCGCTCATCGTAATTATCCTGATAAAAAAGTAACAAAAGCGGATGCAGTGACTGCCACTATGGGTTCACTGAAAAATTCAAATGATCGCATTATCAATAAGATGATTGTTAATCAGGTTTTGCCGACATGTCAATTGCAAATGGGAATGACTGAACTAAAAACAGGCAGTGTTTGGAACACGATGCCGGCGCACGTACACACTCGACGTATGGAGGCTTATTTTTATTTTGATATTCCGGAAGATCAGGCTATATGTCATTTTATGGGTGAAGTCAATGAAACCAGACATATTTGGATGCGTGGTGAACAGGCTGTCCTTTCTCCGGAATGGTCAATTCATAGTGCTGCTGCTACACATAACTATACGTTTATCTGGGGAATGGGTGGCGAGAATTTGGATTATGGAGATCAAGATTTCTCTTTGATTACTGATTTGAAGTAAAACCGTTGTATATACAAATTAGGAGTAGCTATATGGTGAGTTTTTCTTTGGAAGGAAAAGTAGCCCTCGTAACGGGCGCTGCTTACGGTATCGGATTCGCGATTGCTCAAGCGTATGCTGAGGCCGGAGCTAAGATTGCATTCAATTGTCGTACTCGGGATCATTTGAGTAAAGCTTTGGCCGATTATGCCGCGAAAGGGATTGAAGCTAAAGGCTATATCTGCGATGTAACGATAGAAAAAGATGTAAAACAGATGGTTACAGACATTGAAAGTCAATTGGGCACGATTGATATATTAGTGAATAACGCTGGAATTATTAAGCGTATTCCTATGACTGAAATGTCTATTGAGGATTTTCGAGAGGTAGTCGATACTGATTTGAATGCTCCTTTTGTTGTTTCAAAAGCTGTTATTCCGGGAATGATTAAAAAGGGGCATGGGAAGATTATCAATATCTGTTCGATGATGAGCGAACTTGGTCGTGAGACAGTGTCGGCATATGCCGCCGCTAAAGGTGGCTTAAAGATGCTTACACGTAATATTGCTTCTGAATATGGAAGATATAATATTCAGTGTAACGGCATTGGCCCGGGTTATATTGCCACTTCACAAACAGCTCCATTACGTGAAAAGCAAGCTGATGGTTCTCGGCATCCTTTTGATTCATTTATCCTTTCAAAAACACCGGCCGAACGCTGGGGAACGCCTGACGATTTGAAAGGTCCGGCAATTTTCCTCGCTTCTGATGCTTCTGATTTTGTTAACGGACATATTCTTTATGTCGACGGTGGTATTTTGGCTTATATAGGAAAATCTCCAAAGTAATGAAATATAAAAGAGGCACAAATTATTGTGCCTCTTTTATAGAATGAAATTTTATTTGTTGTATTTACTCCAGTCCACTTTACGCATGTCTCCATTTTCCATGAATTCTTCATGGAACGCAAAGCAACATTTTAAGTTCTGTGGTGTATGTCCCTTGATACCCATTTGGAGATATTCGTTTAGCAACGGTTTGTAGTCGGGATGGACACAATTGTCGATAATGCAACGAGCTCGTTGTATAGGGGACTTGCCGCGTAAGTCGGCAACACCGTATTCAGAAATGATGACTTTAACAGAATGTTCGCTGTGATCCAAGTGTGAAACCATTGGAACAAATGAACTGATATTATCATCTTTAGCTGTTGACGGTGTTGTAAATATAGACAACATTGCTGAACGGGTAAAATCACCTGAACCTCCGATGCCATTCATCATTTTTGTTCCGCAAACATGTGTGGAGTTAATATTCCCGAAAATATCGGCTTCCAATGCGGTGTTGATGGCGATTAAACCTAAACGGCGGGCCACTTCTGGGTTGTTTGAAATTTCTTGCGGACGGAGCAATATCTTATTCTTGAAGAAATCGAGATTCGCATATATCTCGCGGATGACTTCGTTGCTAACGGATAAAGAACAACCGCTTGCAAATTTAACTCGATCTTCTTTCATTAGGCCGATAACGGCATCCTGAATAACTTCGGTATAGATGTTGAATGCAGGGATATCTTTGTTTTCACCCATGCAACCGAGAACGGCATTTGCAACGTTACCAACTCCACTTTGTAGCGGTACAAATTCTTTAGGCAGACGGCCGGCTTTGAGCTCGCTTACCAAAAAGTCGGATACGTTTTGTCCGATAGCCATTGTTACATCATCTAGCGGCGAAAACTTTTTGCCTTCATTAGGTTCATCTGTCCTAACAATGCCAACGATCTTTGCCGGATCAACTTTGACACAGTCTGTACCAATACGATCAGATGGCTTGTAAATAGGAATCTCGCGGCGGTAAGGGGGATCAAGAGGTTCGTAGATATCGTGCATGCCTCTGATTTCTTTCGGATGACGGCAGTTCAACTCGATAATAATACGATCAGCCATACGACAGATTGTAGGAAGAATACCTACACCGCTTGTAGGAACGATTTCACCATCTTCGGTAACGTCGGCAGCCTCAGCAATAACGACATCCACTTTGCCTAAGAATCCATAGCGCAAATCTTGTGCCTCTTCGGAGAGGTGCAGGTCGTAATATTCTGCACCATGAGCATTCAACAGTGAACGCATATCTTTATTTGATTGGTAAGGAGTGCGGAATTTGACTGCGTTAGCTCGTGCTAAGACACCATCCATTTTGTCACCGGATGAAGCTCCGGTAAACATTCCAATCCTAAATGGGTTACCTTTTGCGTGTTCTTCTATAGCTCTTTGAGCAATCGCGCCTGGAACAACTTTTGGACATCCGGCAGGTGTGAATCCACTAAAACCTACGTTGTCGTCGTTGTGTACAAATGTAGCAGCTTCTTCAGCTGTAATAAATCTTAATGCCATGATATAAATAATTTGATTCTATATAATTTTAGTTTGACGGCGCAAAGTTATTAAAAAGAAAATTGATAGTTAATATTTACGGTTCAGTATTTCACTATAGATTACTGCTTTTCGCAATGCGGCAGCATTATCAAGTTCTAAAGTGGATTGAATTGTATTTTCTTGTTTGTCTTGTTTCGTCAATAAGTTATTCGAATTATTGATCAATGGATGATTTGCCTCATCATCTGGAGGCAAGAAGGGGGAAGGTTGATTGCTTTTTTTTATTGGAAGACTTTCTTCTTTCTTTTGGGGTACTGCTCTTGTTTCACCATTTTCAATCTCTTCTAATGTTTCCCAAAAAGATTTTTGAGGTTTGGAAGGGTGCTTTGTTTCTATAATAGCTTTACCGGGCTGCCCGAGAATGACTGTCGGACGCTGTTTTTGCTTCTTTTTCGGCTTAAAAAAACTACCGACCAAAGCAACAATTAGAAAAACAATATAAAGCCAATCGCCTGCGTTATCCATAACTTTGATTAATTTTGCAGCCAAATGTAGGAAAAAATATTGAATTATGGAAGAAAGCAAAGATAGAAATAGCAGAAAAGAAATAAGGGTAACTTCCCAGCCACCCTTATTCGATTTAACCAAAACCTTAACTATGAAAAAATTTACGTTTTTCGAATGCAAATGTAAAACTTTATTTTAAAATATATACAGCGTGAAAGCTATATTTTTTTGTCCGAGTTGATGTTTAACGTTAATTAATAATTAAATGATAGAAGATCAAAATGAAAGCGTGGACTTAAAATCCATTGCTTCAGAGAAAAAACTTTTTATTGAGACCTATGGCTGCCAAATGAACGTGGCTGACAGTGAGGTTGTAGCTTCAATAATGCAGATGGACGGTTATGTAATGACCGAGAAGATTGAGGAAGCTGATGCGATATTTGTTAATACTTGCTCTGTTCGGGAAAATGCTGAGCAAAGGGTGTATGGTCGTCTTCAATATTTTCAATCGTTGAAAAAGAAGAATAAATCGCTGGTAATCGGTGTCCTTGGTTGTATGGCTGAACGCGTGAAGGAGGCTTTAATAAATGAATATCATGTGGATTTGGTTGTTGGTCCTGATTCGTATATGGATTTGCCAAATTTGATTGGTGCCGTAGAAAAAGGAGAGAAGGCTATTAATGTAGAACTCTCAACACAGGAGACATATAAAGATGTGATTCCTCTTAAACTGTCGGGGATACATATCACCGGTTTTGTGTCTATTATGCGTGGATGTAATAATTTTTGTTCCTATTGTATTGTTCCGTATACACGTGGTCGCGAACGTAGTCGTGATGTTGAAAGTATTTTGAATGAAATCCGCGATATGCATGCGAAGGGCTATAAGGAAGTTACATTATTGGGACAAAATGTTAATTCATATATTTCCGAACGTAATGGGAAAAAGGTGAACTTCTCACAGTTGCTTGAACTGGTAGCGTTGGAAGTGCCTGATATGCGGGTGCGTTTTGTTACTTCTCATCCAAAGGATATGAGTGATGATACACTTCGCGTAATTGCTATATATAATAATGTATGTAAATATATTCATCTTCCTGCTCAATCAGGAAGTTCTAAAATATTGAAGGTGATGAACCGTAAATACACGCGCGAATGGTATTTGGACCGTATTGCCGCTATTCGACGGATTGTTCCCGATTGTACCATTTCGACCGATTTGTTCTGTGGATTCCATTCCGAAACAGAAGAGGATTATCAGGAAACGCTTTCATTGATGCGCGAAGTAGGTTACGACAGTGCTTATTTGTTCAAGTATTCCGAACGGCCGGGAACCTATGCTGCCAGGTATTTGCCTGATACGGTTCCAGAAGAGGAGAAAGTGCGCCGTTTGCAAGGTATGATTGATTTGCAAAATCAACTCTCGGAGAAAAGCAATAAGCGCGATATAGGGAATGTGTTTGAAGTTTTGATTGAGGGGTTTTCAAAGCGTTCGCATGATCAGTTATTTGGACGTACAAGCCAAAATAAAGTGGTTATTTTTGATAAAAGGGATTTTCATATTGGACAGTTTGTCAAGGTTAAAGTTCATTCGGCTTCTTCGGCTACTTTATTTGGGGAACCGGTGGAAGACTAATAATCTGATCGATTATATGCTTGATTGCAATTGTCGCTAAATTCAAATTTATTGTTAGATTCAAATGAATAATTCGTTTGATAAGGGGATATATTTTGTATATTTGTAAACTGGTAGTTATTTTGTGAATTATATATGCTGTAAAAATATCTGCTTCAATCAAATGCAGAGTTAGTTGTTTCTATCTATTTTTTTGCAAGGTTAAATAATTGCAAAATGGTGTCTATTTGATAAATTATTTGTTCTTTTGTCAAAAAATTGGGTAGTGTGTACTTCTTATGCATTTACCAAGGGCGATTATTAAATTTGAACGTTCATAATGATTGAAAATAAGAAGATTAGTGCAGTTTCTTTCTTTAATTCTCGTTTAATTTCCATTATTAGCATTTCTTTAGTATTGTTTTTATTGGGATTGATTTTATTGATGGGATTATTAGGAAATAGGCTGTCTGTGTATGTGAAAGAAAATATTTCGTTTTCGATTGTTCTGAAGGATAATTTGAGCAATTCGGAGATTAAGCAGATACAGAAAAATATGGAAGACCAGCCTTTTATCAAATCGGCCGACTATATTTCAAAAGAACAGGCTGCCAAAGAATTGGAAGAAGAGCTTGGTGAAAACCCGGAGACGTTTTTGGGTTTTAATCCTTTGCAGGCGTCTATAGAGGTGAAACTTTTTTCGAAGTATGCCAACCCGGATAGTCTTAAATTGATAGAAAAGAAGATAAAGAATTACGCATCGGTATCTGAGCTTCTGTACCGGAAAGATATGATGCAGATGGTGAATGAGAATATGCAACGAGTTAGTTTGATTCTGTTGTCACTGGCTGTTGTGTTAATGATTATTTCGTTTGTATTGATAAGTAACACGATACGTTTATTGATTTATTCTAAACGATTCCTAATACATACAATGAAGCTTGTAGGTGCAACGCCGGGGTTTATCCGTCGTCCATTTGTGGAATATAATGTGGTAAGTGGCATTTTTGCTTCTATATTAGCCATATTAATGCTTTCCGGAGCGTTGTATTATTTGCAAAACGAATTGTCTGGCTTTATCAATTTACTGGATATGAAAACAATAACGATTGTATTTGGCGCTGTTTTAGTAATGGGAATATTGTTATCGATTATCGCAACGATTATTGCAGTGAACAAATATCTGCGGATGGGTGTTGATAAATTATATTATATATAAAAAGTGTATGGCTAAGAAAGATTTTGCTTTTGGAAAGATGAATTTTATTTTGATTGCGATTGCTGTAGTGATTATTGCAATAGGTTTTATGCTGATGAGCGGTGGCGGTTCAAAAGATCCTTCGGGATTTAATCCGGCTATTTTCAGCAGTCAGCGCATAATTGTTGCTCCGGCGGTGACGCTAATAGGTTTTTTATTGATGATCTTTGGAATTTTGAAAAACAGCAAAAACGATAATAACGAAGTTGCCGAATGAGTTGGTTACAGGCTTTAGTACTGGGAATAATACAGGGATTGACTGAATATTTACCAGTGAGCAGCAGTGGCCATTTGGCTATATGTTCATCGTTGTTCGGCATACAAGGTGCAGATAATCTCACGTTTACGATTATTGTACATGTGGCAACGGTTTTAAGTACTATGGTAGTCTTATGGAAAGAGCTTGTGTGGATACTACAGGGTCTTTTCAAATTTGAAATGAATGCTGCTACAAAATATACTATAAATATTATTGTATCTATGATTCCTGTTGGTATTGTAGGTTTCTTTTTCAAAGATAAAGTAGAAGAGGTTTTTAGCTCCGGCCTTCTTATTGTTGGTTTGATGTTGTTGGTTACTGCGTTATTGTTGGCTTTTTCTTATTACGCAAAACCGCGTCAGAAGGATTTTATCTCTATGCGCGATGCTTTTTTTATCGGTTTGGCTCAGGCTTGTGCAGTAATGCCGGGACTTTCGCGTTCGGGCACTACAATCGCCACCGGATTGCTTTTGGGGAATAAGAAAGATAAGATTGCACAATTTTCATTTTTAATGGTTATTCCGCCAATATTGGGAGAGGCATTTCTCGATGTGATGAAAGCCATGAAGGGTGAAGTTGTAACAGGTGATATTTCAACATCTGCATTAGTTGTAGGTTTTATAGCCGCGTTCATATCGGGCTGTGTCGCATGCAAATGGATGATCAATATGGTTAAAAAAGGAAAATTGATCTATTTCGCCATATATTGTGCAGTTGTTGGATCTGTGATTTTATATTTTTCTCTGAAATAAGTTCAAGTACGTAAATTCGTTTAAAAATGGATTTTCAAGAAGGAGAAATAGTATATTTGAATAAGCCGTTGAAATGGACATCCTTTGACTTAGTGAATGCTTTTCGTTATAAATTATCAAAGAAGCTTCATGTTAAAAAGATAAAGGTTGGTCATGCCGGAACTTTAGATCCACTAGCTACAGGCGTTTTGATTATTTGTACGGGTAAGGCTACAAAAAGGATTGACGAGATTCAATACCAGACAAAAGAATACATTGCTGGTTTAAAATTAGGTGAGACGACTCCCTCTTTTGATCTGGAAAAAGAAGTTGATGCAACATATCCTACCGAGCATATTACCCGAGAGCTTGTAGAAAGTGTGCTTCAGTCGTTTGTGGGAACGATACAGCAAGTTCCCCCTGTTTTTTCAGCATGTAAAATAGCAGGAAAGAGAGCATATGAGATGGCTAGAAATGGAGAAGAGGTAGAGTTAAAATCTAAAACCTTGGTGATTGATCAGATAGAACTGCTAGAATATAATATGCCAATTATCAAGATACGTGTGGTTTGCAGTAAAGGTACTTATATTCGAGCGTTGGCTCGGGATATTGGTATTGCCTTACATTCGGGTGCTCATCTTATTTCGTTACAACGAACGCGTATTGGGAATGTTACACTTGATCAGTGTTTGTCGGCCGATGAGATTGATGGATTTTTAGATGAAAATGTTATTTTGACCGATGTTACAAGTTTGCAGTAATAACTGTTTTAGATAGAAATAAAGTAAAAAACATAGATAGTATTATGAAGCTTTCTAAATTCAAATTTGATTTGCCTCAGGCTCTAATTGCACTTCATCCGTCAAAGAATAGAGATGAATGCCGAATGATGGTAGTTGATCGTACGAAAGGAACCATTGAGCATAGAATATTCAAGGATCTGCTTAATTATTTTGGCAAAGGTGATACGTTTATATTTAATAATACAAAGGTATTTCCTGCTCGATTGTACGGGAATAAAGAAAAAACGGGAGCAAGAATTGAAGTCTTTTTGTTGCGCGAATTGAATCCGGATCTTCGCTTATGGGATGTCTTGGTTGATCCGGCACGTAAAATTCGTATCGGCAATAAACTCTATTTTGGAGAAGATGATTCAATGGTAGCCGAAGTGATTGACAATACGACTTCTCGTGGCCGGACACTGCGATTTCTTTATGATGGCAATCATGATGACTTTAAAAAATCTTTGTATGCTCTGGGTGAAACACCTCTGCCTAAATATGTCGATAGGCCTGTTGAACCGGAAGATGAAGATCGCTATCAAAATATTTTCGCAACGGAAGAGGGTGCGGTTGTTGCGCCTGCCGCTGGTCTGCATTTTAGTCGTGAACTCATGAAACGTTTAGAAATAAA
>Ga0268263_1001341_pt1 | contig 22463 bp, 41 predicted proteins | sample Biomet5_FD_190358 | JGI IMG/M metagenome (GOLD analysis project Ga0268263, IMG submission 190358) | Microbial communities from bioreactor (seeded with sewage sludge) at LBNL, California, USA - Biofuel metagenome 5 (SPAdes) (version 4) | ecosystem: Engineered > Bioreactor > Anaerobic >... | reverse complement strand
CCATCACTTAGCCCACGCCGGGTGGAACTGCTTTACGCTCATGGCCTACGAAATGCGAGGCATGACGGAATTTGATGACCGCCCGAACCTGATGGAGTGGAGATTGCCGTAATGATCCGCATCGTCATCGATTCCCGCGAGCAGGAACCATTCCCCTTTGACGGCTACGACGCTGAAGTGGCCCCTGGAACACTCCAGGCTGGCGACTACAGCCTCGTAGGCCTGGAGGACATGGTTGCGGTCGAGCGCAAGTCTCTGCCCGATCTGGTGGCCTGTTTGGGGCGCGAGCGGGAGCGGTTCGAGCGGGAGTTGGAGAGGCTGCGGGCGATGGAATCCATTTTGTTGGTCGTCGAGTCGCCCATTACCGATCTGGCCACCGGCCAATACCGTTCCAAGCTCAATCCCAAGGCCGCGTTGGAGTCCGTTTTCGCGTTCATGAGTCGCTATCGGCTTCCGTTTTATTTTGCCCAGGACCGGCGTGGTGCCGAGCGGGCGACATTCTCCTTCCTGCGCCACTACTGGCGCACCGTCGAGCGGCGCTACCGGGCCGTGGTGGGTGGGTAGGGCTGTGGCAGAATACAGAACAATGCGCGTCTCATTTTGGGATGATCCATACATCGAGAGCCTTACTCCACTGGAAAAGCTCTTGTATATTTATCTTTTTTCCAACCCCCACGTGAACAACTTGGGGATAATGGACATATCCCAAAAAAAGATTTCCTTTGAAACCGGGCTTACGCTTGATGCCGTTTCAGATGGAATCGCAAAGATTAGTGGAGACAAGAAGCTTCTTGTTGATGGAACCACAATCTTTCTTTGCAATTTCGTCAAACACCAGACGACTACCAGCCCGAAGCTTGTCCTTTCCCTTAAAAATCAGTTCAAGTTTGTCTCAAGCCCTGTAATTAAACATGAAATCTGTTTGCGGTATCCACACATTTTCGACGCTCCCGATACCGTATCCATGCCGTCCGATACCGTATCCATACCGTCCGGGGAATTAGAAAGGGAATTGGAAAGGGAAGATTATAAAAAAAAGCCCCCCTACCCCCCATCGGGGGGAGAGACGGCCGGACCATCCCTGCCCATATCTCCCGAGGAAAACCCGGATAATCTCCCAGGTGCCGAAATTTCCGATCTGAGCGAATGCCTGATCGAGTTCCAGGACATCGCGGCCGTTTTCCAGGAGGCCGGCGGCAACGTGGACACGGTCCCGGCCTACAGCGCGTTTCTCCCCATGCGCTACAATTTCCCGAAAGACCGTGTCGTGGACGACATCGCCACTCGTGGCCAGTCCGACGCATGGCGGCGCATGGATGTTCCCATGAATCTCTCGACGTACCTGAGCAAAAAAAAGTGGCTCGATCCGATCCCGAAGCCACGCGAAAAGACAAGGGCCAGTCCGCAGCCGCGCACATTCCGGGATCAGCGGCAGATGGAGAGCGAGCAAACAGCCAAGCGCCTCAAGGCGGAAATGGGGATTTTAAATGCAAGCGTTGACGCAGCAACAGGTCAGGTCAGCCATGGATTTGTTCAACATGCGGCTCTCGGCGGCGGCGCAGAAGAGTCCTGACGAGCTCGACATCCTGGCGGCAATGATCCTGGATGACCTCCTGGAAGAGCGCTGGACGTCAGATCGCTTTGCCGACGCTTGCCGGAAGCATCGCAAACTGTCCTCGTTCCTGCCGACGACGGCCGACTTACTGGCCGCTGACAAGGCCTTGGCCGACGCGACTCCGTACCGAGAGCTTCCGGCCCTGCCTGCCTGGGACACGGACGCAGAGGGGCAATATAAGCGCAATATTGAGGGCGCGCGGAAAATCCTGGCCATGGTGAGCCAGGGGAAAAGAATGCCACAAAGCAGGCCGCGTCAGGATGAAGATTGGCTACAGTAAAACCATGCGAAACCTGCAACCCTCCCTGTTGCTCACAAAGGCATTGCTGAGGCATAACAATGTGGGAAGGAAAATCAACAGGCGCGAAGGGCGCACAGCCCATTGAAAAACTCGACAAATGCCCGTATATAGAGCGGGTACGCAAATGGTGGAAGGTAACATATGGCGGGAAGCATCAATAAAGTCGTGCTGGTTGGTCGGTTGGGGCAAGACCCAAAGCTCACGTACCTGACCAGCGGGAATGCAGTGTGCGAAATGTCCGTCGCCACGGACGAGTCGTACAAGGACCGCGACGGCAACAAGGTTGATCGCGTCGAGTGGCATAAAGTTAAAGCGTTTGGCCATACAGCCGAATTCTGCGGAAAGTATTTGTCCAAGGGCCGGTTGGTGTATGTCGAGGGGACGCTCAAAACCCGCAGTTGGGACGATCAGCAGGGGCAGAAGCGGTATGTGACCGAGGTCGTGGTGTCCGGGCCGGGACATACCGTCCAGGCGCTGGACCGAGGGCAGGATCGGGGAGACCAGCCCCAGGAACGCCAGCCGGCCAGGGGGAATCAGAACCCCGGGCGGGGACGGCAGCAGTATGAGCCGCAGCCGGGAGAGCAGGATGGGCCGGCGTTCCCGTCGGAAGCATCAGGCATGGACCAGATGCCAGGCGATGGGCTTTCGGATGTGCCGTTTGCCCTGATTCTCGCTCCTCTGGCGACGTTGGCGACGGCTGCGATGCAAGGAGGGTGGTTATGCTAAAGCGTTGTTTTAAATGTGGTGAAGAAAAGCCAATAGAAGAATTTTATAAGCATTCGCAAATGGGGGATGGGTACTTAAATAAGTGCAAAGAGTGCGCCCGAAAGGACGTGATAAAAAACAGAAAGGATAAAGCTGATTATTACCGTGAGTATGATAGGAAAAGAGGAAACCGTCAAGGATATGAATACACAAAGAAATATCGGTATAAAAATCCATTAAAATCCAAGGCTCATAGCATTTTAAATTCTGCTGTATATCATGGGAAGATTATAAAGCCTAAATATTGTGAAGAATGCGGTAGCGATTTTGCAATTGAGGCTCACCATGAAGACTATTTAAAGCCGCTTGGCGTCGTTTGGCTTTGTTCTGCCTGTCATAAGAAACGGCACATCGAAAAAGCTGCATAACATCAACCCGGCCTAGCCGGCAGGAGGAAACGACCATGGAACTCAACGAAGCGATGAAAGCAGCCTTAGAAATTGTGAAAGCCCAGGCCGGAGCCCGGCCTATGACCGAGGAGGAGATCACGTCCATGGTGCGCAATGTTGCCGCCGGTATTTCGGCAGCGGCCAGCGGCGAGGCCGCGGTGAATTGCGAGGCCGGAAGTTCCGCCCCGGCCATGGACCCCAAGAAGGCCATCACCGAAAACCACGTCACATGCCTGTGCTGCGGGAAAAAGTTCAAGGTGCTGACCAAGAAGCACCTCGCCGTCCACGGGCTCACGCCTGAGGAGTACCGGGCCAAGTACGGCTACAAGAAAACTCAGGCCCTGGCCGCCAAGGCCCTGGTGCGCGAACGGCGGAAGAAAATGAAGGAAATGGCCCTTTGGCTGCGCCGGAAGAAGCCGGCGGTCGAAGCGCAGCAGTAGACCAAATCGAGAGTCGGCCCCGGCGACGACGACCGGGGCGAAGGATAAAATGTCTTTAAGAAAAGTGAAATTTCTTCTCCCGGTCGAGGAGATTGAATCTTCGGCCATAGATCAGATCAAGGCCATCGCGGAGCTGGACTTTGTGGAGCGCATGGCCATCATGCCTGATGTTCACGCCGGCTACGACATGCCCATCGGCGGCGTGGCCTTGACCAACGGGGTCATCTCACCCGCCTGGGTCGGCTATGACATCGGCTGCGGCGTTCTGTTCCAGGACACCGGGATTCCGCTGGAAAAGTTTGACGATGCTATCCCGGATCGGCAAAAGCTCATGGACCGCCTGTACCAGGTCGTGCCAGTCGGGACAAATCGCTTTGCGGACCGGCCGGTAGGGAGCTTCAGGTCCGCCCTTGGTGACAAAGTGCTGGACCAGGAAGTTCAGGCAAACGAGCATGTTCAGCTCGGGACGCTCGGCAGCGGGAACCACTTTCTGGAGATTGGCGTCACCCGGGCCGGGACCATTGGCATCACGATCCACTCCGGGAGCCGTAATCTCGGCCACAGGATTTGCACGCACTACCTGAAGCACGCCAAATGGTTCTCTTCCAAACACGACATGGGGCGCGCTTACTACGAGGATATGCAGTTCGCTCTAGCCTGGGCGCTGGCCAGCCGCGTTGCGATGCTTCGTGCTGTTGGCGATCTGCTGGAAGCTTTTGGGCTGAGAGCTGTGTCTTCTTGGCTCGGCCCGGACAAGCCCTTCATCAACGTCAACCACAACCACGCCAGCTTACTGCTGGGCCGGGGGCAGGTCATCCACAGGAAGGGTGCTACCCCCGCTCACGCAGGCTCCTTCGGCGTCATCCCGGGCAACATGCGCGACGGCGTTTACGTGGTCCGGGGGCTCGGGAACGACGACTACCTCTGTTCCTGCTCCCACGGCGCCGGCCGAGCTATGGGGCGTAAAGAAGCGAAGCGGCGGCTGGCACTGGAGGATTTTCAGCAGACCATGGGTCAGGCTGGCGTGCTCGCCAAGGTTTCCGAAAACACCTTGGACGAAGCTCCGGGGGCTTACAAGGATATCGAGACGGTCGTCTCCCGCCAGGAGGGGGTTGTCGTCGAGGTCGTGGATTTCGTACGGCCGATCATCAACATCAAGGGTTAGCATGATCGAAATCCCCCAGGCCGCAATCCGCGACTACCCAGGCGGCTACGAACGCTGGTACGCCGACATGGCCCGGGAGGCAAACGCGCACCCCGTTAAATCGGCCACGAGAGGCACGATGGGATGTCGGGACGAACAATCTACCACGGGTGGGCATAAAAACGCAGCAGAACCTATCCTGGGGAAAATTTGAGGGGTGAAGGGACATGCGCAGGGTAGCGAGACGAGACGATAACCACGCGGAGGTCGTGGCGGCCCTGCGCCAGCTCGGCTGCACGGTCCAGGATCTGGCTGCCGTTGGGGACGGCTGTCCTGACATCCTGGTCGGATTCCGGGGGCGCAACCTCTGCCTGGAGATTAAGGACGGCGCAAAGCCCCCTTCGGCACGCACGCTGACCCCTGAGCAGGTGGTGTGGCATCACGATTGGCGAGGGCAGGTCGTGGTCGTGACGAGCCGGGAAGAAGCTATCCGAGCGGTGACGGAGGTGCCGAGGTGAGCGAGTTGTTAATCAAGGGGGCTGCCGCGATAGCTCGGGAGATCGGGGAAAGCCGGAACTCAATCCCAAAGCTTGTTGAGGAGGAAGGCCTTCCCGCATGGCGCCGTGATGGGCAGGGTCCGTGGCGAGCTCTCCCCGATGACCTGACGACATGGCTTCGCGAGCAGCGTGCGAAGCACCTTCCGAAAACCTGTCAATAGGCAAAAACTGCTTTTTTCGCCTCCAAAACTGCCCAATTCTGCATTTGCCCAAAACCAGGGGTTAGCCTCCCGCCAAAGCCCGGCCCGTCCGGGTGGGGAGGCGGCATGGGCCAAAAAATCAGTCTCACCGATGCGCTCCGCGCTGAGTATGCCCGGCTCTATGCCGAGGCCTCAATCCGCTCCGAGCGGCAGGCTGAGGTCGCCAGGGTGGCCCGCAGGCTGGCCGCATCCTGGGACAGGTATGAGGGGGTAGCCTCCTCCCTGGGCTGTCCGGCCCATCTCGTCGCGCTGATCCATTCAATGGAGTGCGGGCTCGATTTTACCCGGCACCTCCACAATGGCGATCCGCTCACGGCCAGGACCACCCATGTGCCGGCCGGGCGTCCGGTTATCGGCCAGCCGCCATTTACCTGGGGGCAGAGCGCCAGGGATGCCCTGATCATGCACGGCGTAGCGTCCTGGACCGATTGGTCCATCCCGGGCCTGTGCTACGTCCTGGAGGGCTACAACGGTTGGGGATACCGCCTGCACCACTCCGAGGTGCCGAGTCCCTACCTGTGGAGCTATACGACCGCGTACACACGCGGCAAATACGTGTCGGACGGCACATGGTCGGCCACGGCGGTGAGCAAGCAATGCGGGGCTATGGCCCTGCTGCGGGGGCTCGCTGACTGCGGCCACCCGTATGATGCCGAGTCCGTCACCCCTGTCTCGTCTGATCCCGATCCCGTCGAGTCCCACCCCTACCCTGGCCATGTGCTCCGGCTCCAATCCACGGGCGACGATGTGCGCCTGCTCCAGGAGCGATTGGTCGCTCTCGGCTATCCCGATGTTGGCCGGGCTGACGGTCTCTACTGGCGTCGTACCTGCGATGCGGTGAGGGCGTTTCAGCGGGCGCGGGGGCTCGGGATTGACGGCCAGGTGGGGCCAAAAACGTGGGCGGCGCTGTGGGAGGACAAATGAGTGATATCCAGGCTCCATTTCCGGCTGCGGATGTGGCTACAGCATTGGCTCAACCCGCTGCATGTCCGGTGCCGGCTGCTCGATCTGGGGATGTCACGCCCCAGAGCGCTCCGGTGGGCCAGCCGGTGGGAGGCCGTCTATCGGCGCTCCTGGCTGTCCTGACGCCGGTCCTGCGCATGCTCGCCACCTCCAAAACACAATGGGGTGTGATCGGTATGCTCGGGCTCCAGATCCTCGGACCGGATGGGCTGGACTGGGGCCTGTACCATGGCAACGAGCACTATTCCCTCGCCGGCATGTACCCCTACCTCGCCTCCGGCCTGGCCGTGCTCGCCACCTGGGGCCGCATCACCGCTAAGCCGCCCAAAGGATCGTCCAATGCGTAATATTTCCGCGTCTCTGCTGCTCACGTCCTGCCTCGTCCTCCCCGCCTGTGCCAATCTCGGGGCCGGTCAATCCTCCGCCGGCTCCGGGGCTGGTATCTCCGCTGCCGACATTGCTACGCAGGCGGACGGGGTGGCAACCGCACTCGCAAATCTACCCGCCGTGCCTGCCGACGAGGCTACGGCCAAGCAGCTCGCCGGCTACGTCGCATGGGCTCAATATCTAGCCAAGGCTGCGGCTACGGTCGCTACGGCGGTCGCGGGGAGCTAGGGCGCATGCAACTGCTCGCACCGCCCGCATGGTCCAAGCTCAAACCACATGAGCGATCCCGCCTCATCAATGGGTGCGGTGGGGCCGGGATATGGACGCGGTGGCTCGTCCCTGACTCCATCTGGGGGATCGATATTTATCCCGCCTGTGCTCGCCATGATGTCGCCTATGGGACTGGGTGCCCCAAGGCCCGTGCTGATATCATGCTCCTCTGCAATCTCCTGATCCTGTGCGGGCGTGGCTCGCGGTGGCTGCTGCCGCTGCGGGCTCTGCGCTGCCTCACCTATTACTTGGCCGTCACATTTTTCGGCCGTCGATTTTACGGGCGCAAGCTCGCCCTCAAACAACTGCGGAGGGTCGGGCGTGGGCGATGACATCGACGATCTGTGGGGTGCAATCCACGAGCTGAGGGACGGACAGCGGGAGATGCTCGTGTCCCAGGGGCGTATTGAGGCGATGTTGGGCGAGCGGTGCGAGTCTCGGCTGGAGCGCATCAAGGCCGTCGAGGCCGAGCAGGTCAAGCAACGCGATGATCTCCAAGCCCTCAAGGAACACAGATCATTTTCCCGGGGCCAACAGGCCACCCTTACCGCTGTGGGTACAGTTGTCGGAGCTGCGGCCGGCGCGGCCGTGTCTCATCTGTTGGGGGGCAAGTAACACATGTCTACATTCCGCATCCAGAAGAACCGCGAAAATCCGTATGTGATGCTCGACAAATTCAGCATCAACGATTCGGGGTTGTCCTGGAAGGCGAAGGGGCTTCTCGCTTACCTGCTTTCCAAGCCGGACGATTGGATCGTCAAAGAGCATGACCTCGTGGCTCACGCCACGGATGGCCGGGACAGCGTGAGGGCGACGATTCGGGAGCTTGAGTCCGCTGGGTATCTCGCCAGAGGCGCGCGGCGGCGAGACGGCAAAGGACGGCTCTACGAACGAGAATACCGCGTTTTTGAGCGTCCCTCAGTATATCATTCTTTAAAGAGGCTGTTGGATTGCCCTACGTTGGAAAACCCGTCCTTGGATAAAGTCAGACCAGCCGGCAGCAACCGCGAGAATCGAGAACTGGAGCTTTTCAAGACCGAACGCGAGGCCGAGCGCAGGCCGATGCGGAAGCGGAAAGCGAGAAATGCGGGATGATCCGCGAGACCGAGTACCTCGACCCAGGGACAGACCGCGTCCCCTGCTGGCATCCGTCCAGGATGAGGCGGCAATGCCAAGAGTGCGGGACCGTGTTTGTCGTGACGGTGTTTGAACTACTGCAAGGGGTGAGCCGAGGACGGTGCCCATATTGTGGGAGCGAGAGGACGAGAGGAGTGGGGGGAGGCAGGAGATGGGCAGGCTAAAAAAAGAAACAAAAAAACGTTCTCTCCCTCCAAAGCAAGCCCAGTTCGTCAAGGAATACCTGATCGACCTGAACGCTACACAAGCCGCCATTCGAGCGAAGTACAGCCCGAAGACAGCAAGCCGCATCGGTCCAGAGCTCCTTGGAAAAACTTGGGTTGCTGAAGCCATCCAAAAGGAGATGGACAAGCGGGCCAAGCGAACCGAGATCACCGCAGACCGCGTGCTCCAGGAGCTTGCCAAGATTGGGTTTGCAAATATTTCCGACTTTGTCACCCTCCAAGGATCTGGCGTTCCTGCCCTGGATTTCTCCCGGGCCGACGACGCCAAGCTCGCGGCTGTCTCCGAGATCACCCAAGACACCTATACTGAAGGCCGTGGAGACGATGCCGTGACGGTAAAAAAGACAAAGTTCAAGCTGCACGACAAGGTCAAGGCTCTTCAGCACCTTGGGAACCACCTTGGTTTGTTCCGTGAGAATCCAGGCGGCGAAGACTGCCCTATGCCAGTAAAGATTGAGATCGCGGTTGTGGATGGGCGCAAGGAATGACGGTTATCAGGCCTCGCCTCAACATCCCCCAGGCCCGTTTTCTGGCCATGGAGAACAAGTTCAAGGCCTATGTAGCCGGTTACGGTTGCGTCCGCGAGGGCACAAAGATCCTCACCAGCCAAGGATTTGTTCCAATCGCCGACTTACAGTTCGGAGATGAAGTTGTAAGCTACAACGAGAAAAATCAGCAATTCCAGATTTCTCCAACCAGTGGCGGGTTCCCAAAAGGAAAGGCGACTCTGTATCGAGTTGTAACCACGCACGGAGAATTTGTTGCAAGCGGACATCACCGCGTGCGCGTCGCACAGAATAGCTATCAATCCGTGGAAGACCTCTCTTCTGGTCGTGGTTTAAGCACATCTTTTGGTATCCCTCTTCAGACCAAACCGGCACTTGGCCGGATATGGTCGACTGGAGATGATCTTTATTATTGGCAAACAGTCTTAAATTGTCTGGATGGTTATGCAAGTGAAGGCCATCAATATGGTCAACAACCTCTTCCTTCTTTAAGTAGCGGCCGATCTTTTGCTCCATCGCAAGGCGATGCTCGTAGATTCGGGCCACGTTCCTTTTCCCAGAACTGCGCGCCCCAGGATGGCCGTCTGGAGACGTTACGAGAGCATATCCGTCAAGGTCTACATGACGGCCGTGCGAGAAAGAACCGTTGGCCTGACCTCTTGGCCCTCCCTGCGGGAGTCTTGGAAGGTCGAGCTTTTTTATTATGTCTTGAACGTATTTTTGAGACGCTCCGGTTATGTCAGCAATCTCCCTTGAGCATATTGAACCATCTGCAAGGGCGGTTATCTGTCGGACAACTTCTTGGTTTTCTGAAGAGCGTTGTTTCGGGTTTAATGCAAAGCCCTTCGGCATATGCACTTTCGGCAGGCCATTTTTGTGAATTATGGCCTGCACATGGTTCTTGCTTCTCCCGACAATGGCAGCTATTTCTTGAGCGTTGCGCTTTCCATCGGACAATTCAACAATCGTCTGGATCAATTCTGGATTCGGTGCTGGCATCGTTTGTACCATCCCATGTAAAGTGTCACTCCTTACCCGAATCCAGCATTATACGGGTTGAAAAACTCTGGGTCAACGAATGGTTTTGGGACATCCATGTCGCTGGAAATAATAACTATATTACGGAAGATGGGACGGTTCATCACAATAGCGGCAAGACCTGGTCCGGCTGCGCCTCGATCGGGAAGCACCTTTATGAGTTCCCGCGAGTAAACGCTGGGTATTTCGCGCCGACCTATCCGCAGATCCGCGACATCTTTTATCCCACGGTCGAAGAAGCACTTTTCGATTGGGGTCTGACGACCAAGGTCCGCGTAGGGAACCACGAGGTCGATGTCTACCGGGGCCGGACCTTCATGGGCACGATTCTTTGTCGCTCCATGGAGGACCCCGGGACCATTGTCGGCTTCAAAATCGGCAAGGCCCTGGTGGATGAAATTGACGTCATGCCGAAAGACAAGGCGTCCGGCGTTTGGCGGAAAATCCTCGCCAGGATGCGCTACAATCTGGCCGGCCTACCGAATGGAATTGATGTTACCACAACACCTGAAGGGTTCCGTTTCGTCTATGAGCAGTTCGTGAAGCTGCCGAGAAGCAATCAGGCCTTGCGAGACCTGTATGGTATCGTCCAAGCTTCAACATATGACAACGCCAGCAATCTTCCTGACGACTACATCCCGTCACTTCTCCAATCTTACCCGCCGCAGTTGATCGACGCCTACATAAACGGTAAATTCGTCAATCTCCAAACCGGCACAGTCTACATCGCTTATGACCGCGCAAAGAATGGTTGCGCCGATACGCTCCAAGACGGTGAAGCCATTTTTGTCGGCATGGATTTCAATGTCGGAAAAATGGCCGCCATTATCCATGTGAAACGCGACGGCTTGCCCCGGGCCGTTGATGAGATAGTCGGAGCCTATGATACGCCGGATATGATTCGTCGCATCAAGGAACGATTTTGGCGTTACGATGGGAAAACGTACCAGCCTTCGCGGCAAATCAGGGTTTACCCCGATGCGTCTGGTGGATCACGGAAATCGCAAAATGCGTCTGAGACCGACATCGCGCTGCTTAAGCAGGCCGGGTTTATCGTCTCCGCTCCTGCCGCGAATCCGCCTGTCAAGGACCGTGTGAACTCCATGAATGCCATGTTTCTCAACGCGAAGGGTGCACGCCGATACCTCGTCAATGCCTCGACCTGCCCGACCTATGCCGACGCCTTGGAACAACAGGCGTGGTCTGCGAATGGTGAGCCCGACAAGACAACGGGGCATGATCACCCCGTTGATGCTGCCGGCTATCTTATCCATCAGGACTATCCGCTGATTAAGCGCGTCTTTTCCACCCAACAGCAAACAGGATGGTAGGCCATGTCCATGCCCAATGACAAATTTATCACCGTCGCTACGCCGAACAACGACATTGTGGCCTACCGCCCAAAGCTCCAAATGGTCAAAGACCTTATGGGTGGTCAGGACGCTATGCGGGCCGCTGGGTCACGGTATCTCCGACAATTCCCCGGTGAGCCGGAAAAAAAATGGGCCGCCAGAGTTAAAGGGGCAACGTTGCTCAATGTGTACGAGCGCACCCTTGCCTACCTAGGCGGCCAGGTCTTCGCCAAGGACATTCGCGTAGTAGGCGATGGCGCAACAGATCAAGATGCCGCCCTGGGGCCGTTTGCAGAGCTTGTTGAGAACGCAGACGGCGAAGGGAACAATCTGACCGTTTGGGCAAAACGGTTCTTCCATGCCAGCATCAATGACGGGTTTGGGTTGATTCTGATCGATTCCCCGCATGTCGAAAGCAGGCGCGGTGAGGGTGGCGGGCGAGAATTCTTGGCCGGGGTGGACGAGTCCGGGCAAGAGCGATGGGAACCTCTCCATGCCGGAAACGCTGCCGCAATTGGGCTGCGGCCAAGGTTTATCCATGTCCGGGCCGAAAACGTGCTTGGGTGGCGTTTTGAGTTGCGAGGCGGGACCAAAAAACTGACCTTACTGCGTCTCTTGGAAACCTACAAAGAGCTGGGGGAATGGGATGCCGGAGATGTAATCAAAGAACAGGTTCGGGTGCTGCGTCCAGGGCGTTTCGAGGTATGGCGTCGGGCTGACAACGACAAAGATGCGTGGTCCATCTTTGACGAGGGGGTTCTTCCTGGAGATGAAATCCCTGGGGTGTTCTTCCGCCCAGGGAAGCCGCTTGGAGAGGTGACGTGCTGCCCGGCACTGGAGTCGCTTGCGCAAAAAAACATCGAGCACTGGCAGAAACAGGCCGAACACAACCAGATGATGGTGTGGGTCCGGTCCCCAGGAACGGCGTTGATTGGCGCCGACGCGACTATTGGCCCTGACGGCATGGAACAACCTATCCCTGTTGGCCCTGGTGTTGTGACCAGGGTCCCAACTGGTGGTGATATCAAGTCGTTCGGCGTTGACCCTTCTTCTGTTACCGCGTCCCGAGAAGAGCTTGAAGACTTGCAACGCCAAATGGCCCTTTTTGGATTACAGCTTCTTATGCCGCGCACGGGCGATGTGACGGCTACGGAAAAGGCTATCAATTCAGGAGAAAACGACTCCACGCTCAAAGGGTGGGCGATGGAATTCAAAGATGCCTTGGAGCAGGCCTTCGTGTTCGCCGCAGTGTTCATGGGTGGAGGCATCAAGGCTCCGTCCGTAGAGATCAACACCGAATTCCGGCCAGCTATCATTGGCGACGACACCGCGCTTACTGTCCTGGAAGACACCTGGAAGAACGGGGGGCTGTCTAAGCGGACATGGTGGCGGGAATTGCAGCGCAGAGGGGCTCTGGCGGATGATTTCGACCATGCCGAAGAGGAGGCCAAGATCGAGGCCGACACCCGCCAACAGGCTGGACCATCGTTGGATGCGGCCAGTTTGGCGGACAGGATGCTTGCGGCCGGCGGGACTACTCCGGCAGGTCAGAATCTGGGACAGGCGGCATAATCATGGTTGGCCCCTCGACCTGCTTACCCGTTATGCTTGGATCGGTTGCCCATACGTCAGGCGGGATGACGGTGGCCATAAACAAGGCCTTCCCGCGTGCGATGTTTTCCATGGTCTCGGGATGGTGTTCGCGGATGCGCTTGCGATATCGGGCAAGCATCCCCGCGTCACTGTCTTCGAGTTCCTCGGGTGTAAACGGGCATCTCGGTTTTTTCTCCATGGCGGGGGTGTAGCCGAATGGGAACCGCACCGCAAGACCTCCTGAACATCTATTGGTTGGGTCGTCAAATCGCCTGGCGCTACAAGCTCGACGCCTACGACAACGAGGTCCTCAAGCGCATACAGGGGTCCTTGGCAACGGCCCGGCGAGAAATCCAACTCAAGTTCGAGGCGCAGCTTCTCCGCACGGATTGGTCGGCCTCCCGGGCAGAAGAGGTGCTTTATGCCCTCGATGAGTTGACCCAGGGCGTTCGCCTGACCCTGGCCGACCAGATTGGCGAGGCGGCCGGGTTCGCCGGCCAGCATTCTCTTGCCGAGCACTCGGACATCCTGAGTGTGGGCGGAGCGGCCGTAAATGTGAGCTTCGTATCCCTCTCGGCTGAGCAGATACGCCAGATGTTCGTGGACACGCCCCTGGGTGGAAAGACGCTTTCGGCGTGGGTCGATGCCGCCTTCGACACCACCGTAAAGGATGGAATCAAAGAAGAGCTGAACGTCGGCATGCTTCAGGGCGAAGGCTATCCGAAGTTGGTCAAGCGCCTCTCCCAGGGGTTCGACATGCTCAGCAAGGAACAAGCCACTACACTGGCCAGGACCTATGTGCAGTCGGCCAACGTCGCGGCCATGGAAGCAGTCTATAAACAGAATGCTGACGTGGTGAAGCGCGTAAAGTGGCGGGCGACGTTGGAGCCTGGGTATAAAAATACAGGGCACGGAACATGCCTCCGCTGTTCGGCGCTCGATTCTAAGGAGTGGGCATTAGGTGAAGCGCACCCCGACATCCCGCTTCATCCAAGGTGCTTCATCGGGGAGACGCAGGTTGAAGCGCCAGGGACTATCGCGGCCATGCGTTCATATTATAGCGGGGACGTCGTTACCGTAAAACTCGAAAGCGGAAACGTATTTACCTGTACTCCCAACCACAATATCCTTACCGATCATGGTTTTATCCCGGCGGAACAACTCGCAAGTGGAGACTACACGCTCTGCAACGGCAGACGCATCGAAGGATGTTCCGTATTCACCGGAAACGACGATAACGACAAGCCATCCAAGATCGCGGAGCTTTTTGATTTTTTCAAGGACAGCGATAGTTCTGTTGCTACATCGATGGAAGTGACTGGCGAACACTTCCACGGCGACGGGCGGTTCATGGATGGCAATGTCGACGTTGTAACGATCGATGGCCTTTTGCTGCGTGATTTTGATGCCTTTTTCTCTAAGCATTTCTGCGATTTCGGTTTCAAATTTCCCGACATGCGAAACAGAGGACTCCCTGGAGATGGCGAGACTGCATCGATGTTGATGGCTGTGAGTTTTGCCGCGCAACTTTTGACTGGTCTTGGCAGCATGGGCGAGGCGCTCTTCGGCGGACATACGCTCGAACCTGACTCTCGTGGATGCAGAGGTGTCTCGAATTTCTTGCCCAGCGACAGAGAGTCTCCTCCGGATAACGCCTTCCGAGACACCAAGCTCTCTGCCGATTTCGTAAGCAGACTTTCCGCTTTTATAGGAATCGCAGATATAATCGACAGGGAGCTCAACCCAACGATGACAGTTCGGGCCAAGTTTTTTGAACTGATCCGCAGCCTCTCTTCTGCTTCTGATGTGGACATTCAGAAGTCTGAACACCCTCCTGAGAACCTTTCTCGTTACTCCAGCATCAGAAGCCACCTGGTCAAGAGTCTTTCCGGATTTGTAGGCCGCGATAAGGTTGTTGATGTCACTGTGAAAAACTTCTCCGGGCATGTCTATGACCTCCAAACTTTATCGTCAGTATATTATGCAAATGGAGTAATTGCAAGTAATTGCCGTTGCGTACTGGTCCCTGTAACGATTTCCTGGCGCGACCTCGGCATACCGCTTGACGAACTACAGGACGCTGCCCGGCCCTACACCATGCGCCCTGACAAAACCATAGGGGTTGGCGGAGCGCGTGAGATCGAAGAATACGGCTTTCATCAGGGAGACTATGGGAGTTGGTTCGAGAAGCAGAGCGATGCGTTCAAGCTCAACGCCGTGGGGCCTGGTCGGTTGGATATGCTGAAGTCTGGGAAGGTCAAGTTTGGCGAACTGGTGGACGGCAAAGGGAACCTGTTGACCCTGGAGGAATTAAATCGTGTGCATGGAAATTGAAGCGTTGGCGCAGGCCCCTGTCCAGGCGATACAACCCCCCGAAGCCTATGGCGTATCGTATTCGCCCCGGTATGGCGCAAGGTGCCCGAGGTGCGGGGAACTGCCTGTGAAAGCCTATCACCGCGAGCCCTGGAAGGACGACATCCGAGAGCGGTATCATCGGTGCCAGGAATGTGGATTGCGGTTCAAGTCAATCCAGGTGGACCCGGTGTGGCGTGAGGTTCTTGGGGAGTGAATAATCAGGGCCGGACTATGGCTGTTTGCGCCCAAAGATGGGTAGGAGAAAAAATTGATACAGAATCAGGGGCCAACAAAAGCTGATGCTCGTATTTTCTTAAAGATGCTTCAAGATGCGCAACGCCTCGATGTGGATCGCGGGGTAGCGTTGGTCAGGCCAGTCGTCTTGGGAATGAATGCGAGGTATGGTGTTTGCGAAAAGAGATGTCTTTTCCTGCTAGACAAGTGGGTGGGCCGAGGATGGTACGAATATGGAACGGTGATCGACGGCGGGTGGTTGACGGCCGAAGGCATGGCCCTGGAGGTCGGCTGATGCCCTTCGATGTCGAATTCCAGAACGGGAAGCCGGTTGCTGCCCCCGCCAAAACCTATGCGGATAAAATCCCATGCGGACCCGGGGTAGCCTTTTGCGAGCAGTGCGGTGATGACCTTTATTATGTGTGGGAAGACCCGTGCCTTTTTTCGGAGGGCGGGAAACATGCTTGGTCGGTGGAGGTGGGGAGGGACCGAGGCTAGTCGGCATCGTCAATAAACAGGTCGGAAACTCTCAACTCAAGAACCGTTGCGATCTTCTGTAGCACGCGAAGCGTACACGTTTCGATCCCATCTTGGCCATCCTTCCTCGCGCGAAGCACCGTAGGCCGGCTTAACCCAGTTCTCCCCTCCATATCAGCCAAGGTCATACCTCGCATTTCCATAAATTTTTTGACCCGGCTTCGCATGTCGGCTTGCTGAAATAAATATTCAGTTTGGTCAACCATTTATTACCATTCCCGTCTCGTCCAGATAATATTTATGTTCTAGAGAATGGCATAAATTTCCAATAAATCAATGGTTGACCAATTGCTAACGGTAAGTTATTTATTATCTCACGCGGCAAGGGATAGGCCGGTTTAGGTGTGGCCATGTTCGGCGTGGATCAGTTCGGAAAGGAAGGGCTCTGCTTGGCGGAGTCGGGCAAGGCTTGGAAACAAATTTCTCGTGGCTTGGCATGGGTGTCGATGCGGGCCGAGGCAAGGTTCGGCACGCCGAGGTTAGGTTTGGACAAATTTTTTTTGTGGCGAGGAATGCCCGGGCGGAGTGATCTGGGGCGGGGCTAGGTGTGGCACGGTAAGGAACTTTTAACGCAAGGACGAAACAATGGAACGCATTACTTTTCAGATCGAGGGCATCGCTCCGATTCTCATGCACGACAACACGCGGCTGGCAAATCCGCTTGACCCACTGTGCAAGGAACTGAAGGCGGTCACCAGCAAGAAGAAAAAGACCGACGCCGACTTGGCCGCCATCGCCAAGATCGAGTTTCGCGGGGGCATCTACTTCGACGATGCGGACGGGCCATATATTCCTTCCCGCTGCATCCAGGCCATGCTCCGGGACGCCGGCACCATCAATAAGCAGGGCCGGGCCGTGAACCGAGGCGTCGTGGTCGTCGAGGACAAGTGCCCTCTCCGGTACGAAGGGCCGCGCACTATTGACGCGCTTTTCGAGTCGGGCGAGTTCACCGACATGCGCCCGGTCAAGGTCCAGACGTCCACCACCGTTCGCTGTCGGCCCATCTTCCGGGCTTGGGGCATCACCTTCACCGTCGCCTTCCAGCCCGATGTCATCAACCGCGAAGAGATCGTGGACATTGTGGAGCGCGCCGGCATGATGACGGGCCTGGGTGACTACCGGCCGGGCTCCCCCAAGGGCGGGCAGTTCGGGCGCTTTGAGGTTGTGGCCATCGACGGAAAGAAGGTGGCCAAGGAGGCGGCGTAGCCATGGGCGCTCTTCGATCCCTACGCGAAGTCCCCAACCCGCCCGAAGGAACACAGTATGATAAGGGGTGGCAGAACGCTCTGGCGGCCTTCGATGCTGCCGAGTTTTACCCGGGCGACATCATCCCCATGGCGTGGTTCTATGAGCACTTCCGGGTCAAGGAGCCGTCTTCTCGCGGGACGGTGGCCGAGTTCCAGGAAGAGCAGTTTCGTTTCCTCGGGGAGATGGACCGCTTCCAGAAGGCCCTGGCCGAGGACTATGACCTCGCCCTACAAAACATCCGGGGCGAGGGCTACCGGATCGTGCCGCCGGCCGAACAAACGGAATGGGCCATGAGTCGGGCGCAACGAGAGTTCGGGAAGGCCCTCTCTCGCGCCCATATGCGCCTGACCCACATTCGGTTGAACGAGCTTACCGACGACCAACGCCGGCAGAACGCCGACGCGCAGGCCAAACTGGCTGCCTTCAGGACGGGGGCACGGAAAGCGCTGGTGTGAATTTTCATGGTTGGGCAGGGTTATGCCTGGTCCGGGGTGGTATGGTCTGGCATGGCTTGCCTCGAAGGTCCGGCGACTTCGGTCGTCGGGCCGAGTGAGGCAAGGTTGGGCGAGTCCGGGTCAGGTGGCGGCGGGGTCACTTGGGGTCAGGCATGGCTTGCCTTCGAGGTGTAGCGGCGAAAGTCGTTGCACCGATCAAGGCGGGGACCGGAATGGTTTGGCGGGGACATGCGCGGCTGGGCAAGGCTCGGCAAGCCTCCGAGAAACCGGGGTTTCGGCCCTGGTTTCGATTGAGGCTGGGCTAGGCGCGGCGTTGTCTGGTTCGTTATGGCCTGGGGTGGTCGGGCTTGCCTTCTAGGGCCAGGAAGCGGTTCTTGGCCCGATCAAGGCTAGGCGTGGCGAGCCACGGCATGGTGAGGCGGTGAAAGGCTTGCCTTGCAGGGGCGTCAACTCCGGTTGGCGTCTCGATCAAGATAAGCGAGGAGGATTTATGGGCATCCACGGCGAACGCCATTGTTGTGAGACCTGCCGCTTCTGTCGTTCTGGCGTGATGCGGTGATCGAAAAAGCCCGACTGTTGGAGTTCATAAAAGGGGCCGCCCTTTCGAGCGGCCCCTTTGTTATTGCTAATCCCAAAAGTCTTTTTCTGATATATCGAATCTGCGGAGTACAGACTTGATGACAGGGATGGAAAGTTCTGTCCCATCCCCATGGTTTTTTATTGGTATCTGCGGACCTTTCGTTTGGTCTTCTCCGACAGGCTTGACAAGAACAATTTCTGAGCCTTTTCCCCGCGAGTTTGATAGAGCTACGACGCCATAAGACTTTAACTTGGCAAGAAACTCTCTAACTCGCAGAGGCTTTTTAGGCATGGCAGATAGTTCCGCCAAATCCATTGGCAAAAATAGTCTTGAAGAACGAGACACCAGAGGCTGCGTTTACAGTCCCTCTTGGAGTCTGATTCATATCTTCTGCCTTCCAGTATTCATCCCACACTTCCTTCGGGGCAGAATGATACAGGTATTTGGTGTTGTCATTTGCCAGAGCGCAAGACACCTGGGCGACGATCAAGTCTTTTAAATCGTTTACAGCGGAGTCCGGGGAATCTCCGGTCGCCACAATGTCCAATTCCATACAATGGGCCACCCAAAGCCCATCCTCGTACTTCAGAAGTGCATTGAAGGCGAGGTTTGGGGTGGAACGCATAGCGTCACCTCCACTCGTCGAATCGTTCATAGCCATAGGGCTACCCCTAACACCGAATCGGGTGTTCCCGTCAAATTAAATAAGGCCGTGTTGAGTAAAATCAACACGGCCTCCGGCTAAGGGCGGGCTAAATCAAGCCTACCCCTTATTGAGCAACAGCCAAGCGTTCCGACATCCCTCCAGGGCGTTGTAAACGCAGCGGTAGGTCAGCCGGAGCTGTTCGTCGGCGATGGAGAACAGGTCGTACATGGGCGACATGGACGCGTCGAAATAGCTGGACACGTCAGAGGTCCGGCCGGAACGGAAAGGCTTGGTCGCCTCGGCCTTGATGGCGTCCAGCTTTTTGCCGAACGCTTCCGTCGCGGTGAACGTCTCGGTGATCAGGCGCAGCCAGTGTTGCGGCGAGTCGGGAAGCTCCCGGTACATGGCCTTGTAGTCGTCCAGGGTGTTGCGGCGGCGGGCAGGGGGAAGAGACTTGGCTTCGGATGCTTCCAGGACAGGCGCTTCCACGCTGCGAAGCTGCATGGCAATTACATAGTCTCTGGCCTCGCCAAACACGGCCACGGGCAATTCCTCGTAGCGTGGCACCTTGAACTTGCGTTGCAGGCGCATCCAGATTTGCGAGAAGACCTTGCGCTTCACCGCGTCCGGGTAAGCCGACGCCTTGGCCTGGACCAACTCCTTGATTTCCTGCTGCTGGGCGGCGGTAAGGGTTCCTGCGGTCGGGAACTTCCGGGCAAGCTCGGCTTCCATGGCGTTGAAGGCCTGAACGTAGGCGATCTTCCACGCGATGGCCTTCTTGCCGGTGAAACCCATAGCCACGACCACGAAGCCGTCACGGGTGAGGTCGTAGGCGGGGCAGTCTTTGAAGCCGCCGCCGTTGGGCATTTCAACTTGGTATGACGTGCGCTCAAAATTGAGCCCACCGAAAGATTTCGGGGCGTTACGAATAATCGCCTCGATTGAGCGAACGACGTTCTTGTGCTGCTTTCCGAAATGTTCGGCAACCTGACACGACGAAACGACGGGACGTCCCTTGACGAGATGCAGCACGGGGCCAGTCGGGGCGTTGGGGTTGATGGGTAGGGCGGTGTTGCCCGTGGCGACGGGTTCGTTTATGATTGCCTGAGCCATGGTCGCACCTCGCTTGTGCGGTTACTGGTTAGGCTCGGTTCGGCGTTCTCAGCACCGGGCCGGGCCGTTTCATTTCCCTTGTTTTTTGGCCTCTTCCTCCTTCAAGAGACATTCCAGGCATCCGACGAACAAGCCCTTGACGGTCGTATCTCTCTCGACCGCAAGCAGCTTTACCCGCTTGTGGAACTCCTTAGTCAGCCGGATGGTTATACTGGTTTTGTCCTTGTCCATGCGTACAGTTGTATTGATTTGGTGATTACTTGTCAACCCGGCCCGCGCCAATTTCTCCCGGTGTCAAGAAAAAAAGCCCGCGAGAGCGGGCCGGAAGGGATCGCAGGTGGCTCGGATCTATTTGACGAACGTGAATAGCTTTGCCGAGACCGGCGAGAACATGCCGATGGCAACCACGGCCAAGCCGATGAGCAGTTTGGTTTGCAGGTCAAGCCGCTTCACGTCCCCGCGCACCTCGGCAATTTCAACCCGGACGCGCTCGATATCAGTCTTGGTCGCCACCTCGGTTCGCAAATCAGTAAGCGTCCTGGCGATTGTTACGTCTTGGTCTTAATGGGCGGGCGGGACAAATTCTCCTCCATTTCTGCAATTTTTCTCTCAATGCGTTGGATGTCTTTTTGTTGGCTGGAATCGTCGTAGTTGTCCTTTCTAAGGAAAAAAAGTGCATCTTGGTAGGTGTCAAGGGCTTTTTTGAAGTTACCTTTGAACTCAAACCGTTCCGCTCTGATTTCGATTTCTTTCAATTCTTCCTTGTTTAGGTAAAGCTCAATAGCGGATACGGACTTTTTTATAGTATTTTTATCAATAAATTCATCGGCCAATCCATCTTTTAAAAGAAGGAGAGCCCTATTCGCAGCATTTGTTTTCCCCGTTATAGTCTTGGCAAGTCTTGCCTTCGTCATGATCGCGTCAACGGCTGTACAGAGCGCATTAGTGTGCACCGGTTTTCTGTGGGCGAGACATTTTTCAAGGGAAGATTTAATATCACCACGATGAGGATATCGAGCAATAAGATATTGTAGTTTGTCTATTGCTACGGAGAGTCTAGATTTTACAGTGTCATAGTTTTTAGACGTGTTAACGATCTCAATACTTTCATCGACAACACGCATTACAGAATCTATCTCAAACGATTCTGCATCTCTAGCTTGACTATCTAGTAATTCGCGAATTTTTTGTTGACGCTCTTTCTCTTTTATTTTTTTCAAAAAAATAGGAATAATTATGAAAGCTGCAACTATTAATAAAAAAGAAGTCACGTTCACGGGATGACACTTCCTTTGGTCCGTTATATTTTAAACTTCTTTCCCGCAATACCTACAAACCGTTGCCTCCGCGCGAATTGGCTCGCCGCAATATTCGCATTTTATATACTTCACCCCGTCAGCCTTGACAGGAGAAAGATAGGCCGCCAGCACGCCAAAAAGGTTGAAGAAGAGACCAATAAAAAACCACAAAAAAGGGCTACGGCCTTTGCTTGACGCAATCCTGGCGGACCATATGGGGACAAAAAAGATAACAGCCAAGACACAAATGAGAACGAAAAGCACGGGGAGATCAAGGCCAAACATATTTTGCCTTTTTATTCGAATGTCCCACTGTTGCAAACGCCCATTTGCGCCCGCGCGATTCTAAAGGCTTGCTCGTTCATTACTGTAGTTTGCATTTTATCAATAGCACCATTATTAAATACAATTATGGACATCTGGTATCCAGTATATCCACCAAGCCTGTTCTTTGCATTAATTTTAATACAAAGATATGGATTCCCATGAGCGATAGCCTGGTGTGTCTCAATAGGTCCAAATTTTATTTTTGCGGAATCGTAGTCTATAAGAGACTCTTCAAGATATTTTACTGCCATGCCCTTCATTTTTTCATAGTCTTGCTGTTGAGAATTCCCGACACCTGCAAGGCACAATACCAGGGCAAAGCCCAAAATAAATTTTTTCATCTCGCCCTCCTATTTCCCGCCCCGATACCAGTTTTCATGTCGACCCGGCAAGACTTGGACACAAAAAAGCCCCGCTGGCGGGCGGGGCGAGACGGGCGCGGAAGGGCTTACGGAAGAAGTCTGGCCAGGAATATGGCCGCCACGACGAGAAGAACCGGCATCAAGCAACCGCTCGGGAGAATGCTGAACGTCGTCCGGCTGTAAATCCGGTTATAGAGCGCACGTTTTGGGTTCGTCATCCAGCCCCACCCGCGCGGGGCCTTGCGCCCGAGCGAATGCCGGATGAATCGGGCCGGAGACGTGCGGGCGGCAATCCGTTTTCGAAGGGAGGGGACGCGGGGGCCGAATTTCATGGGGTCAGTTTATGCTCGGCCGAGAGAAATGAAAAGCCGCCCCGAAAGGCGGCTTGCATATGCGTGATATGGCGATGGTTAGGCGGCTTGATTGT
>Ga0268263_1001338_pt1 | contig 22548 bp, 16 predicted proteins | sample Biomet5_FD_190358 | JGI IMG/M metagenome (GOLD analysis project Ga0268263, IMG submission 190358) | Microbial communities from bioreactor (seeded with sewage sludge) at LBNL, California, USA - Biofuel metagenome 5 (SPAdes) (version 4) | ecosystem: Engineered > Bioreactor > Anaerobic >... | reverse complement strand
CCGCAGGTCGTAGGAAATCTCGCGTACCGACCAGATGGCCCGGGAGATCAGGGAGGAAAATTCGGTCAACCGGGCCTTGAGTTCCGGCGTGGACAGCAGGGCGCCGTCGTGGAGGGTTTCGCCGGCGATCTTGGCCGCGGACAGGCACTGGGCCACATTGTCGTGCAAATCTCGGGCAATGCGGGCGCGTTCGTCCTCCTGGGCCGTGATCAGCGCTCCGGTCAGTTCCCGGATGCTTTCCTCGGCCCGTTTGAGATCGGTGACGTCCATGTTCGTGCCGACGAAGAGGGCGCGCTTCCCGGCCGCGTCCCGGACCGCCCGGCCGCGCACCAGGACCCAGCGGAGGGAACCGTCCTTGGCCAGCATGCGCTGTTCGCCGACGTATTCGTCACGTTCGCCGTCGAGGCAGGCGGTGAGCGCCTCGCGCACCCGTTCCCGGTCCTCGGGGTGGACGCGTTCCATCCAGGCTTCCAGGCCGATCTGGCCGGTGCCGTCGCTGTAGCCGAGCAGTTCCTGGAAGCTGGGATCGACGTAGTAGGCGTTGGTATCCTTGCGGTATTCCCAGACGCCGACCTTGGCCGCCCGAGTGGCCATGGCATAGCGGCTGTGGGAATGTTCCAGGGCGGCCAGCATGCCATTGACGGCCTTGGACAGACCGGCGATCTCGTCGTTGCCGGCGATGAAGGTCTGGCGCAACGCGCCCGGCTGTTCCCCCAGGCGGTCGATCTGACGGCTGAGGCTCGTGACCCGGGACAGGATGCGCCGTTCCACGAGATAGAGCATGGCCAGGCCGAAGGTCATGCCGATCACGAGCAGGAACAGGAAATTGTTGCGCTGGGTCAGCCGGCTTTGCTGGTGGATGCGGCGGGGCAGGGTCACGGACAGGAGCAGGGCCGGCTTGTTGGCCACGTCGCGCAGCAGGGCAAAACCCTGAATGCGGTCCGGTCCTTCGGGCACGATCTGCGGTTGTTCGGTGCGCAACAAGGCGGCCGTAACATCCTTGAGGCGCGGGGACAGGCCCTCGGTTTGCAGATTGGCCACGTCCAGATCGAGCATGACCGCGCCAGACAGGGCCTCGAGTTTGGCCGCATCGAGGCGTCGGCCGAGGACCAGGGTGCCGTGCGGCGGTCCGGTCCGCTGGCTGGTCAGTACCGGGCAGGCGCTCAGCAGCCAGGTTTCTCCCGAGACAAGGACCAGCCCGGAGAGTGGCGCATCCGTGTTTCCCGGTCGATGGAGCAGCGGTGAGGCGGCCACCCTGTCGGCCAGGACCGGGGAGACGGCAGCCAAGGTCCCCGTGGCCGCGTCCAGGATGCGCCCGAACACGAGCTGGTTCTGCCGGTCGTAGAGCAGGATGAGGCCGACATGGATGGTTTGGAGGCTGTCGACGGTGATGTTGGCGCGCAGGAAGTCCTCGTTGTGATCCTGGAGGTAGCGGTAGGTGTCATCCCACACGGCCCAGTCGGCGGTGGTGGCGTCGAGCGCCGACAGTTCGCCTTCCAGGGCTTTGAGGCCTCGGGTCAGCTCTTCTTCCACTTCCTCCCGCTCCAGGTAATTGAAGCTCACCTGGATATTGCTCTGGGAAATGGCATACAATACGGCAAAAAGGCCGCAAAATGTCACGCAGACGATCAAAACGGCGGTCCGACGCAGGCTCATAGGCTCCCTCCATCCGTATGGACGGACGTTCGCTCCTCGGTTGTGGCGCATTTAACTGGCGCGTGTCGGGGACGAGGGCGGCCCATAACTCAAATTTGCTTCTCCCGTGGATTGCGATGCTTTTTCTCGCCACCGACATTCTTTTCGCGGAAACGGCGGCGTGATGTTTCGCAACACCGGGGATTTCAGGATTTACTTTGAACACTGTACAAAGAGAAAAAATTTTAGCCTAGGCCCATGAGGGAGGCAATACAAATTCACGCAGCGGTCACCACTGCCGGAGAGCAATGAAGTGTGCGTACAAGCGATGGGCCGGAGCGCTTGGAGCAGGTTACCGCTATTGTCAGGGCAGCCGTGGCATGCGTTCGTTGCCGGCTTGCGGCCAGGGCTGGCCTGTTGCGTGGGCGCAGTAGGACTGCGGCAATCGGTTTGAGAAAGCGCGTGGGCCCGGCCGCGGGGGTGGTTCAGGGGAAGAAGGTCACGACAAGGGCCGCGAAATACTCCCGGATCAGGGCGATGCAGCGGCCGGCGGCCGGCAAATCGTTAGCGGCGGCAGCCTGCTCCAACAGGGCCCCGAGATGGGCCGCTTCCGGGAGCTCGTATGTCGCGGCGCCGCCTTTGATGGCGTGTCCCAATCGTTGGAGGGTAGGCCGGTCCTTCGCCGCCAGGGCCTGTTCGAGTTCCGTCAGCCGGTGGTGTTGGATCGCAAGAAATTGGTCGAAGAGTGGTTCGAGATTGCGGCTGACGCGAACGCGGATGCTGTTCTTGCCGGTTGGAGCGTGCATAGGTCCCCGGGGCTTGACGCGGCGTGGCGTGCTCATTACCTTCCGCCCGCGCGCCCGTAGCTCAGCCGGATAGAGCGTCGGACTTCGAATCCGCAGGCCGGGGGTTCGAATCCCTCCGGGCGCGCCAAGAATTATTACAAACGGTTATATAAAGAAAACACCTCAATCATGTAACGCTTTAAACCAACTTCAAGCCCCTTTTCGTCCCGGAATAGTCCCGGAACAAAAATATTCCCCAAAAAAATTCTAGGGTGCAGCATTGTCTGCTGGTAGTTTCGTTACCCATCCCGAGCCTCCTTATTTCGTTTGAGCCACTGCACCTTCAGATGAATATGTCCTATTGACTCTTCTCCAAGTAGTAAAACGGGAAGCTGAGAAAGCTTGAGGCCTGACGCGGTCCAACAAAACGCTTTTGGCTCTGCGCCGCCTGCTGATACAGGGTATCGGCAAGCTGTTTGAAGCTCGCATCCTTGGTTAGTTCATACACGTACATGAGGGAATTCAGATGAAGAAAAAAATAGTTTGATTCATCCGTCCATTTAGGGTTTACAGGCACAAAATCATTCATATCCATTGAGTAAATCATCCGATAATGACCAGTTGTCGGATCAACCGCAAAGGCGTATTTTTTAAGCCAGGACTCATGACGTACAATGAGATCCCTCACCCGCTGATCCTTGGTAATTTCATAAAACCTGATCAATGCCTCAACTGTTTGCCCTTGCCAGACAGGTTGCGTGCTAGGAATCCTTCCTATAGATTTTTCCTTGGAAAGAACAAGGTCCACAACTTTTGTTGCACGCTCAAGGTAGAGAGGATTATGAAATGTCTCATATCCCGCTAAGAGTCCAAGCAGAATCCACGCCGTATCACGGCCTCCATGTGAAGCAAAATCAAGGCGGGCGTTCGAATTCGTAAATTCGAGGAAGTTATCGACGCTCATCTTCATGCAGTCGCGAGCAAAAAGATCGCCGGTCAGCAGATAGTAGAGATATAAACTGCGAAACGCAAAATTTTCGGGTACAACCGGTTCTGTTGCAATATGTGCCATCTCATATGGCATCTCACCTTTGCGATGCACTGATCCATTATATTTTGCAAGAAAAGGGGAAAATTTAACTAGATCAATATCCATCAGGTGATACACGGCAGCTTGTGCCAAATGCCACATCTCGGGGTCCTTCGTCCTAATGTACAGCATCAGTAGGCCATATGCGAGGTCATACTGTAGATTCCCCCAATCTTCGGTCTGGCCGTAGCTATTACCTATCTGATAATCTCCCCAGTTTCTCCAGCCGACACTTCGTTGTTTTTCAAGGTACGAGAGTAAATTCTTTTGTACCATATCAGTGAGCCTGTCGTATTCACTGTTTGTGGCGTAAGAGAAATAGAGAGAGTCCGTAGATCCATTGAAGCTTGCCATGTCAGGAGGTGCGTATAACTTATCCCTTGCCAGTGATGTATCCCCAAAAACATACATAATTTCAAAGGTTTTTCCCATCCCACCCATGAACACTGTCGGATTTGTGACGAACTCAACCGTTGCATTTTTATTTTCCAGCCGCATTGCGATCGGATACTGCCGCCAGAAGTCCTTTATAAACAGAGAGAATTCGTTGTCAGAAAGATGATCCTCGAAGCGATTAAATACAGAAATTGCTTTATCCCCAACCTTAACCGCATCAATCAACACGACCCCATCTTGGCGATCGCCTGTAATATCTATGTACGAATCATTATTAAATTCATAGCTTCCAAGCTGTGTCCATGTAGTATCAGTCCCTTGGTCAAAAGTAGTGTTACTGGTGCCATTTGTATGATGAATCCGAGCAACTATAGACTTTGCACGCTTGTAAGCGGCATAAGGCGGGAATGTTTTTCCATTCCAGATGATGGAAACTGGGTAGCTACCTGTCTGCAGTGGATAAAATCGTACCCAATTGTCCTGAGCCTTGGATGTAATCTGCAATTGTTGTCTGCTGACTACGCCTGCAACATCATTTTCGGTGATTATCCCCGGCGAACCATGTCGTTCCTCTAAGGTGATATAAGGTTTTGTCCCAGATGAATCGACTTTACGGTAGTCAAACGCATTGTGCTGCTGGACATACACTGTTCGTGTCACAGAAGGGACATGCAAGGTCACTTTAATGTCACTCACCAATTGATTTTTCCAGTAATTATCCCACTGTGCTTCTGCTTTTGACGAATCGTGCCGGTCTGTAAAGGTGATGATTAGTTTTACATAAGGAGCATTGTCATAAAATTCGTATCTAATAATATAATAAAGAAAATTTTTGCTATTGTCGTGCTGAAACCATCCCTCCTGATAGATTCTATTTCGATCATTCTGGATGTATGTTCGTACAGGTTGGTCGGTAATAAATAGTTTGTTTCCAGAGCAAACGTATGAAATAGACCCACCTTTAGCCAACGTGGTGCCATTTATGCTTATTTTTTCAAAAATAGTGCATTTAATCTTGCTGATAAGATATTGATATTGCCCTGCTTGTATCGTTATTGTGTCCGCCTGTTCTGAAATTACCGGACGTGCGAAACAGGTCACCGCGATTGATACAAAGAAGTAAACAGTGATACTGATATAAAATTTAAGCATCTTCAAATCCTCCAAATTTTCCATAAGCTGTCCTACTAGGCTACTTCTTTGTCATACCCTGGAGTGGTCCTAGGCTTCTTGGACAGCTTGTCGTCCAATATAGACCGCCATGTGCCCCTCCGTTTGTTGCCTTTCTCTGATCTTCTGGGGCAGGCGCGCGTTAGCTGTTCCGTCCGATACGCCAGTTTCATTTGTAGGTTTCTTTGAAAGCCAGAAGCTCTTGGTGCAGGCCGTCAACCGATCTGAATCGACGAATCCAAAGTAGTTTTTCCTTGAGGATGCGTACAAACTGTCCAATGATGCCGTTGTCTTGGGGATCGCGCACGGAGGACGACACGTCCTTGATGCCTCGGAAAGCGCTTTATCGTTAGAAATTCTTCAAAATGAACTACCTGCTGCAGTCATTGCGCTGTTATCGCGTTGCATTTACACCGTTATCGAACACCCCAAAGCCATAACGCATACCTTGCTGGATCAGGGTCGACATATTGGGCCTGGTTCCGCATTTGGCGGTACGGATACTTGCAAATTTCAGCGAGACCTAGTCGATCGTAATGATATTAATGTATTATCAATGGAAAGCATCAAGCTTGTTTTATGTCCAGGTCATAGTCCATGTGTCCGGTCCTGATCGTCGCGTTGTGCGCCTGCGAGTCATAAAACCGGCTAGGGGCTTGACAGCCAGCAGCCATTCCGATTTATTTAGTTCTCGGGTAGTATGTTTTTAAAAAGTTAATGTATGAAAACAACTCTGATTTGTTGTACTTTATTGAGTTTGAGTAGTATTCCCTTGCTTGACGGCTGTTTAGGGATAGGCATGAATCTCCTGCTTCTTTGTATACTTTAGAAATAGCCTTATTGAATAAATAGTCATCAATCATATTGTTTTTTAATAATTTATTCAGTTGATTTATACGTGCTTGAACCATTATATTATTTTGTCCTGAATAATTAAGTTTGTGTTTTCTCCAGGATGCTAGAATTTTATTTACATAACTAACTTTAAATTTCCTCGATATTCTGATCCAAAGGTCTCTATCATCAACACCCATAATGTCTTTGTTTTCATCAAAGAGTCCAATAAAATCACAGCATTTTTTTCTAAAAAGGACTGTCACAGCAGCAATACTTATTTCTCGTAACACCAGTTTGTTAAATATATTGCCAGACATTTTGTCAATGTCATGAATGCATTCATAAAGAGTTGAGTCATAAATATCTATAACATTAAATGCTGAATGAACTAATCCGATTGATGGATTGTTTAATAGTTCATTTATACAACATTCAAGTTTGTTGCGTCTCCAAATGTCATCAGCATCCAATAAGGCAATGTAATCGCCTTTTGCATTCATAATACCCGTATTTCTAGCCCCGGCAATTCCCTTGTTCTCTTGGTAAATATACTTTATACAGTGTTCATTTGATTTGTATTTATCAATAATATATTTAGAGCTGTCCGTTGATCCGTCGTCCACAATTACTAATTCGTAGTTGGTATAAGTTTGATTGATCACACTTTGTATGGATCTATCTAAATACATTGATGAATTATATATTGGCATTATAACACTAACTTTATTATTCATTAGAACCTCACAATATACATATATGATGAATCTATGAGAGAACTTTCTCCCATTCTTCAACCATTGATTCAACAGAAAAACAGTCTAAAATTCTTATGCGTCCAGCTCTACCCATTTTAGATGCCTCGTTAGGTGAGGACAGAACAAGCTCAAGTAACTTCGTTAATTGTTCAACGTTGCCATAATCAAAAAGATACCCAGTAACCCCATCATCAACCAACTCAGAATTTCCACCCACACGAGTTGCCACCACCGGTTTACCGGCCTGCATGTACTCCATGATAGCATTTGAAAAGCCTTCATATTTTGATGTCAGCACACCGACATCAAATGTTTTAATGATATCTTTGGTATCAAGACGCTCACCCATGAAGCAAGCCTTGTCAGCAATGCCTAAAGTAACTGCCTCGCCTTCAAGAGCATTCTTGCATGGACCATCCCCTACGATAACCAACTTTGCACGGTATTTTATGTGAATTATTGCAAAAGCCCTCAACAGCGTGGAGACATCCTTTAGCGGCACCAAACGGGCAACAAGCCCTATTATCAGCATGTCTTTATCGGTGGATGTCGCCACCTCATTACTCGCGGGAATACCATTATAAATGACTAAAACTTTTTTATGATCTAGATTGCTGCGTTGTATCGTCAAATCGGCAGCTATCCGACAATTGCAAACAATAAAATTAGAATATTTATCCATAAGTCGTAAAAATATATCTTTTATAAATTCAAGTTTCTGTGGAATACTCCGGACACTGCATCCAACTTTAGGGACAGAGGCAAGCAAGGCAATCAGCCTTCCCCACAGATCAGCAGTAATAAGAAAGGTGACTACAACCCTAGGTTTTATTCTTTTGAGATATATAAAAAGCTTGCATAAAAATACGATGTCAATCTTTTTATGCTTTTGTATATGAATAGCTTCAACGCCAGACTCCTTAAATTCTTTAAGCAAGGTCAAGGGCTCTCGAAAGACTATTAGCTGATATGGGGGGAGGCCATGCTGCTGCAAATAATTGGCAATAAGTAACAGTTGCTTCTGAGCTCCACCCCTTTCAAGGGTGTCAATCATGAAGCAGCTTTTCCCCCAGATAATTTTCATCTTGCGATGTAAGTGTATGGTTTGCGGGGTGATGAAACGTAAGTGCTTATCCAGTTTTGAAACATCAAAATCGACCATAATCTTTCTGAATGATCCACGCGCTGACGGACGTGATCCTGTATCATCTGTTCGATGAACTGGCGATCAAGAAAATCGTCCGAATATGAGCTTGAATTGCTGTTTAGATCAGAAATCATTTCATACAGTTCATTCCTGAACCAGTCAGCAAGTGGCACACCAAAACCTTTCTTTGGCCGATAAATAATTTCAGGAGGTATTAGTGTCGCGGCTAATTCTTTAAGGATACGTTTCCCGCCACCCTTTGGATCGACTTTCAAGCTGTCTGGCAGGGTAAAGGCAAATTCAACCAAGTTATGGTCAAGCAACGGTACGCGGGCTTCAAGGGAATGGGCCATACTCATCCGGTCTACCTTGGTCAGCACATCCTCTGGTAAATAGGTGCTTACATCTACCAACCCCAAGGTCCGCAAAGAAACATCGGAACCTCTGTAGTCGGCGTTTAGGAAAGCTTGCTCAAAGAAGCCACTCGTGCATGCACGCAACTCGTTGCGCAAGACCCGTTCAAAACCGTTAACAGCTATTCCAATTCCAGATCTGTACCGCTGCATAGGGTTCATCAGTAGCCGGGAAAGGGCTCTGCGTAACCTGCAGCATCTGCTCCCCTGAGTTGGCCAAGCATGCAGTAAATGACTGCCGAGCCTAAGGCCAAATTTACCAATACATCCTGCCAGAGACTGGAGACGTAGTTCTTTAAAGTAGCGGGTATAGCCGCCGAAGAGCTCATCACCTCCATCCCCTGAATGGATCATGACCACATGGCGGCGAGCCAATTCCGATACGTACCAAGTCGGGATAGCGGAGCTGTCGGCAAAGGGCTCATCAAAATGCCAAGCAAGTTTCGGTAGCAAGGCTACAGCGTTGGGCTGAACAATCTCAGTATGGTGGTCTGTATGCAGATGCGCGGCAACACGAGTTGCGTATGGCAGTTCATTAAAACGTTCTTCCCTAAAACCTATGGAAAATGTCTTTAATGCGCCAGAAACATGACGACGCATCATGGCACATACTGTACTTGAATCAACACCTCCAGAAAGAAATGCACCGAAATCGACATCACTTATTAGATGTGTTCGGACTGATTCTTCAACTAACTTGGCCAAACTATCTTGTGCGTCAGTGTAATTTACTTCGAAACACTGCGTTGGAGACCAGTATCGATCAATTGATATGCAGTTCCTATTGATCACCGCTCTATGCGCCGGCGCTAGTTTTAGTATACCTTTAAACGGAGTTATGGGGGAAGGAACATACCCAAATGTAAAATAGTCAGCCACAGCATTTGTCAGCATTTCCGGTGGGGAAGAGAAGAGCGGGAGCAGAGTTTTTAGTTCAGAAGCAAAAGCAATGTATAAAGGCGAATCAAGATAGTATAGTGGTTTTATTCCAAGCCGATCACGACACAAGAATAGTTCCTTTTTTTTGTCATCCCAGATTGCAAAGGCAAACATACCACGCAACAGCTCGGCCATTTTTTTCCCGTGCTCTTCATAGAGATGAATCAGCACTTCTGTATCGCTATGTGTTTTGCAGACATGCCCTTTTGCCTGCAAATCACCACGTAACTCCATAAAGTTATAAATCTCACCGTTAAAAACGATCCAAACCGATTTGTCCTCATTGGCCATTGGTTGTTGGCCTGTACAGAGGTCGATAATCCGGAGACGGCGGTGTCCAAGACCACAGTCAGAGACGATCTGAATTCCTTCCTCATCAGGTCCGCGATGCACAAAGGTTTCTGTCATCTCATGTAACAGTTCAGGTGATGGTTGTTTGCCACTTCCTTTAAACCATATTCCGCTGATACCGCACATAAATTAGTCCCTGTTTAGGAGTTGCTGGTAAAGAGTAATATAATTATTAGTAATAAATTCCAAGCTGTAGTATTTCTCAATTTTAGATCGTCCAGCAGCGCCCATTTTATTTCGTAATGTTGGATTGTATAGTAATTTTCGAATAGCATTTGCCAATGAATTAACATTTGAAGGCTCAACCACAAATCCATCTAAGCTGTCTTTTACGATATCCGGCATTCCTCCTACATTAGTCACTACAACCGGTAAACCGCAGGCCATGGCCTCGATCAAAGAATTCGGCAACCCCTCATGTAATGATGGTTGTACGTAGATATTGGCGCGATTTAAAAACTCGTAAACTTTATTTTTTTTTCCTAAAAAGCAAACGGACTGTTCAATTTTTAGGTCTTTAGTCATGTTCTGGAGTTCTTCTCTGTCGTAACCATCCCCAATAACGTCAAGAAAGACGTTGGGAAATTCATCTTTAAGTAAAGCAATCGCTTGAATAAGAATTTTAACACCTTTTTCAGCGACTAGCCGACCGATGAAAACAATATTTTGGTGCTCAGCACGCTCATTTGGTGGATAAAAAAGCTGAGTGTTGACACCGTTTGGAAGTGAAATGATATGTTTTAATGGAAAACCATATTTTAAAAGCTGAAATTTAATTTCATCACTTAATGCAATAATAACATCGCTTCGAAAAAAAATAGCTCTGATGATTTTAGGTAAAATTCCTTTTCGGCGGAGGAAACCTCTTTCAAGCTCCCACCATCCGCTAACTTTGATGACTATCGGTTTTTTGAGCATTTTAAGAACAAGAACTGGTAATACCATGTAGTTCCCGCCGATGTGGAAATGATAAACATCAAATAATCGGTATTTTATGAGAATTTTCCAGGCTAAAACAAAATTAAGCATAATACCGGATAGGAAACGAACGCGTAAATAGTCAACTCGTTCAACTTGTAAGCCATCGATATTTTCGATTCTTTCCCAGTTTTTTTCACTCAGTCGTGTCAGTACACGCACGAAAACGCCTTTGTCCAAAAGAGACCTGGAAAGATTAAACGCCTGAATTTCAGCGCCTCCCATCTTAGGGATAAATTCAGGACAGATCATTAAGACGTTGAGTTTCATAGATCTTTCAAGCTATTTTTAGCAGTATTAGCCCACTGGTTAAGGCTGTACAACCCCCACAAGAGCATTCCGTTGTTTGTCAAACCTTTTTGATGCGCTTCAAATAATTGTTCTAGAAAATAGATGGTAAAGACCTCACGAACCAGACCGCTTTGGTCAAAGATAATTTCTTTTAAGCGGCTGGTGAACGCAGACGACGTTCTAAGCCAGTGTGACACCGGAACACCAAATCCTTTTTTCTTTTTATAGAGGATCTTGTCAGGAACAAGACCACGCATTGCCCTCTTGAACAAATATCGTTTCTCATTACCTTTCAGCTTGGCCCAACTAGGTAAATGGCAAGCAATATCTACCAAATTGTCATCTAACATTGGATACAAAATACCAACTTCATTTGCTCTACCACTTATGCCAACCTTAACTAAATCATTATCACCTAGCGTATGATGCATATCAATATGCAGTAGTTTGTCAATTTCTTCAATAGCGTCTGAACAAGTATAGTAACTATTAAATAATTTGAGGTTATATTCCGGGTCAATCTGTTCAACGAACTGTTGAGTAAAGGCACGCGGATAAATTTTGTAAGCAAAAGCATCATCAAGATAGTAGCGCTTAGGATTTTGGCAATTCATACGGTCCAAAATTCTTTTAATTCGCAAGAGCTTTCTGCTGCCCAAAAAGGAGTATAACGTGCTAATTGAATACCTGGCAAATGATCGTATCAACAACGGTATAGAACGGTTAAGCCGGTAATACATGGCATCAATCGCATAACGTTCGTTACCACCGAATATCTCATCGCCACCATCGCCGGCTAGTAAATAAGAGATTCCATCTTGCGCTGCAGTTTCAACGCATTTAAAAGTAGCAAGTAGGGATGGGTTTCCCATTGGCTCATCATAAAAATACGGTAGTTGATCCGCTATGCGCAAGGCATCATCCATTCCAAACTGGATGATAGTATGCCTGGCTTTGAACTCCTGAGCAGCCAAACAGGCAAATTCCAGTTCGTCCCACTCATTTTCACTAAATGAGACTGAATAGGCCGGTACATTCTCTCCTTTTGCAAGAAAAGAACAGCCGAGGATGGAACTCGAATCGGTGCCTCCACTGAGAAAGCAGCCAAAATGATAATCGTCAATCCATGTAATATGACGTTTGACTGATGCCTGAATTTTCTCTCGTACTTTAACTGATAGTGCTATCTCTGTTCCATTATATTTTGGCAGATAAGAAATTGTATGGTACTGTTGGAACTCAAGCTTATTGTCAAAAATACGCAGGCAGTTACCACCAAATAATTTCTTAACATCGCGCTGGATACTTTGATCAGCCGGTACGCAGAGTAGATCAAGGTACGAGTATAGAGCATTGTGATCAACTTCGAAGGGAAGTTGAGCGTAAGATAGCAATCTGCGTATACTTGATGCAGCATAAAGGATACCATGTTGTACTGTCCAATAGATCCAGTTGATTCGGTAGCGGTCAACTGACACAATAGTCTCTTTACGGAGTGGGTGATGGGCAAATATCCAGACAGGCTTGTGGATATCCTTAAGAAACGCCCACCCTTTTTGATTAAAGGCATCAAACCACAGTCGAGCTTCATCCTTAGTAACAGGTACACCACCAAAAGCAGCATACGCACCTGTTTTGTTCATAACAGTTTTGTATGTATTATGTTCTGGACCGCTGAATTGAATCCCTGCTGCAGTGCTAAAGTCCGCTGTCATCTGTGTAGCGTGATGTATTATGGCATTCTGCAGTGGTATAATCGCGCTTATTGTGCAATTTTTCATATATACTCTGATGTATTAATTTATTTTGCGTAAATTAATCCAAAGTATTAATTGATTTCTAACCAGTTTATTTGTCAATAAAACTGTGCAGATCCATAAAGTAATACCGATAAACACCCGGATCATTATTGAAGACCATGCAGTTCTTCCTCCAAAAAACACGAGTGCTGTATACATGATGATGCCTGGGACGCAGTAATGTATTATACGCACCAATAATTCCTTATCCTTCATAACGCCCATCTTCCATAATCCGACTACAGCCAAAAAAATTTCAGGAATGAGGGTGGCGTAGGCGGCTCCCAATAATTTCATCCGAGGTATGAGCAGTATATCAAGTGCTAGATTTATGAGCGCAGCGATCGTCATAATGAGTGCCATCGCTTTGGTATTATTCTGGACAAACAGCTCACTAGACGAAACGATAAACACACCATAAAAAAAACTACCACATATGACGGGTGTAATAACTACGGTTGCCTCCGCATATTTTACTGTAGCTGAAAGCAAGAAGACATCCTTCCCGAGAGCGGCAAAACCGAGCACAACGGCTGAACTGACTAGACAAAACCAAAGCAACGATTCCCGCATGAACTGCCTGTATGCATCACTATTTTCCTTTTTTAATTTCTCAACGACCATAGGATATAGCGTTAGTGATACTGAAGAGACTAAAAGATTTTGAATGTAAAATGTCATATTATATGCCGCAGAATATGCACCAACTGTCGCAACTCCTTGAAAGATTCCTATGAAGTAACGGTCTACGAACGTTAGCAACATATTATTTAGCTCATAAAAGATCAGCGGGAAACCGAATGCCAGCATTGTCCTGAATTTATGGCAGTCAAAAGCCGCTAAACTGATATGCTTTCGATTGCGATAGAACAACAAAATAACAATAGTGATTGATATAACTATAAAGCCAGAGAAAAGTCCGACTGCCGTATTGCTGTAAAGTATCATAAATAATACTGCAAATGTAATTTGTCCATATTTAGAGAAGACAGTTATAATATTGTACCATAAAGTGTCTTGTGTTGCTCTTATTTTGTTATAAAAAATAGATTTTATTACTTCTGTGGTTGTGAGCCCACAGATAATACAGAAGTAGATTGCGTACATCCATGAATTGCTGTAGTATGTAATAAAAATAGTAATAGATCCAAGTATAAAAAGAATTACTCCGGTGATGATTGCTGAACCAAATAATGCTGTGCTCACTATGATACGTTCATGTTCTTTATTGTCATCCCATTCTCTGATCAATGCATGTTGAAGACCTCCTTTGCAAAAAGTAATACATAGCGAACTGGTCAAGTTGATAAGACTCATCACTCCGTAATCTGAGGTGCTGAGCATTCTGGTGAAAATAGGAAATGACAGCAGACCAGCAATAAGCGTCAGCAGGTTTCCTGATGCATAACCCCCTAATTTTTTTATAAATTCCATAATTTTTAAGTCATCTGTTTGACTGCTCACAGTGCAGATGCAGGTTTAAAATGTTTACTTCGTAGTCTAAACGCAATTGCACCCGAGACCCAAACATATCCTGTCAGTTCTTCCCTAAAAAAACGATCACCGAATATATTTACAATGATCAAGGAGATTATTGATGCGGTATACGCTACTGCCCAGATGCCTTTCCAATCCTGCGTTTCCCGGGAAAGCAAGAGTCCTTCTTTAAGAAAAGACCACAGGATCATAAGAAACAGCAGTAGTCCCGGGATTCCCAACTCCGCGGTCATTCGCAGATACATGTTATGGCTAGCGGTTGGGCTGTCCTCGGGTAGATGGACGTAGGCATGGATCTGCCTACCAAAATTGTAGGGACCAACCCCGAACATCAAGTGGTCAGCGATCATACCCCTGGCACCTTCCCAAATGATAAGTCGTCTCTGGGCGCTTGCATCTTTGTCCAGCTGATCCTGCTGGGTAAGCATATCGAGCCGTTCCACCACGGTCTTGGGGGCCCATGCGGGGATAGTAAGCAGCATCAGGACAAGCATAACTAGCAGGTTTTTATTTTGTTTCCAGCTAAAATAAAGGAGTCCGGCTGCCAGGGCGATGTAGGCACCACGTGAGTAGCAGAGAAGGCAGGCCAACCCAGTGATGCCGGCCATGCCAAGCATTAGTTTTTTCCCCCAGCGCTGATGCGCCTGCCGCCCCCAAAATAGGAACCAAAACAGGTTTATTGCAATGAATGCAGCTAGATCATTCTCTCCTCCAGGGCCAAACATACCACCATACCGCAAGCCGTCACTGTAGTGAGCACCACTTGTGTCATATGTATTGCGCAGCACCTGTATAGATGAAATTAGGGTGATAAAGCTCATAATGCCGATACTAATTCGTATTTGCTTGTCAGATTGTAAAATGTTATAAGTAACAATAAATATAATAGGAATAAAGTATAGCCGTTTCCATGTAGTAATAGCCTCTAGCACACCACCATGGTCACTACTATTGAGTAGCGACGATAACAGCGTATATGACATAAAAAATATTATAATACGCTTAAAACATTTATACGACGTGTAGTCTGCCAAGTTGTTCTTATATTTTGCGGTAAATGTCAGTACTATCAATAACAGTATAAGTATGTTGAGTATATTGATACCAAGTCCGATCGAGGTATTTGGCAAGTAGTTTTCAAAAGGTAAATATAGTAAAAAAAAGTAAAAAATCTTGTGCGTAACACTTATAAAGTTAAAATCATTTGTATATTTTGCAGTCATTGTAAATCCTAAAAAAAATAATTTGTAGCTGCAAACTGTTGTAGCAATAAAAATAGCTGTTCTATATTCTTTGAAATGTCAAAATGCTTCTCAACAAAACGCCTTCCGGCTATTCCATAGGCCTTGGCCTGTTCTGGAAAGCTGATAACATCCAGAATTGCATCAACAAGTGCTGGAACATTACTCGGTTCAACAAGATAGCCGGTCTTTTTATGAAGTATAACCTCTGGAATGCCTGAGATATTTGTGGCGATTACGGGTAGAGCGCAGGCCATGCCCTCCAGGATGACATTCGGAATGCCGTCCTGATTGCCGTCTCCGGCGATGACGCTCGGGGCAACCATAATGTGGCTTTCCCGCAGAGTGGCAATGGTCTGCTCGTGGGGCAGACGCCCTAGGATATCCACTTTGGAAAGGAGCCTTGCCTGGTAAGCCTCTTTCTGCAGCTGGTTGCGCAACGGACCTTCACCAATGATTGACAGGTGTAGATGCACCCCTTGCTCAGCCAATATTTTTACTGCCCTGATCAAGTAGATAAAACCTTTTTGTTCTACAAGACGACCTATGGCGATGATTCTGAGAGGTTGACCCTTTTCCAATATTGTGGAGGAAGTGGGGAACGTAGCAATATCCAGTCCATGATAGTTGCGAAAGATCTTGTCTTTGTCCTTAGAGGCACAAATGGTTTTTAAATACTTAACATTGTACCCCGTACAAGTTATGATACCTGAAGACTTGGAAATTTTCTCGCGCAGTAGTTGTGGGGGAGAAAGAAAGATATCCCATGCATGGGCTGTTATGCTAAAACGTATACCGGTAAGAGTATTTACAACAACCGCCATGGCGGCAGGTATTGTTGCCCAATGGGCATGCAGTAAGTCAAAGTTTCCTCTGATCATTTTGGCAAATAAAACAGTTTTGGGAAGCACTGCCAATGATTTTAACAATTCAAGTGGTTGCATGTAGTGAGAACGTATTAACCATGTCACGGCTGCAAGATATCGCAGAGGAGACGAAAAGAACTCCCCAGCATTAGCTAAAATGAGCCTGATACTTGCAATAAGTGGTGAATATTCAATTAATTGGATGTGGTCCGGATAGAGAGCTCTTTCGAAAGGCTTTGGATTCTTTAAAGAGAACAACCGGAATTTAATTCCCTTCAGGCGCATAGCATTGACTTCACGGGCAACGAAGGTTTCGTGGAACTCTGGATATTGAGATATTATATACGCGACGCGAAGTGACATAGGCTTTGTAATACCTTTACTTGAGTAGTATGTTTCTGATAGCAATATACCGGTCGTTGCCGAGTATTTTTTTTGCAACAGAAAGCAATACATTCTTTGTTTGCTGTTTTTTAAAATAAGCCGTATCAGCAGAAATAGTTTTAGCGAATGTTTGCATGCTGCAGTTTTTTGTAAGGGCAATCCTAGGGACGACATCCCTGCTTTTTTTAAGCAAAATCGGTTCAGAGTTGCATATAATTTGATAACTGTTTTTACGGGCTATGTCAGCTACAACTCGCGAGAGTCTTCCGCCTGGCGCGGAAAAGGAGGTTACTGGCTGTTCTAGAATACTAGCAAGGCACTTCATGGAATCGAGCAACTCCTGTTCGGCGGCAGTTGCCGTGAGGTTCGTCAGAAACCGGTGGGTGACACCGTGGCTGCCGATCTCCATTCCTGCATAGTGCAGGGCCTTGATCTGCATTAGGCTCAAGTAGTATGGCGTTCCGATCCAACCGGTGGTTATGAAGAAGTGAGCTTTGAAACCGTACTGCTGCAAGATGGACAAAGCTAAGTTGTAATTTGACACATGCCCATCGTCAAATGTCAGCACTACAGCCTTTTCCGGCCATGTTTCCATTTCGGACAGTTCTTCCAGGGAGTACGTTCGGTAACCATTTCGGTACAGGTACGACATCTGCTCACCAAACTGTTCGGTCTGCAGCACGTAACGTTGTTCACCAGTGTCTTTGGCACCGGCCGGATGATCGGTGTCTTCCAGTGCATGGTACATGAGAACAGGTATGTTGTTCATGCTATTTTTCCGTCACCACGCACAGGGCCAAGTTTTGCCCTCTTGATCCACGCTGTCTCGGAATTGATGCCTGTGAAGAAGGCCGTCATGGAGTCTACGGAACAGAAGATACTCTTGCTCAGGAGCCGAAAGTTCTGGTGAATTACCTGGATTTGTTCCGCAAACCCCTCTTCTTTCTCACTCGTTGTGCGAGAGCTTGCTTTTTGCCACAGTGTGGCAAGGCACAGGAGATATTTGGTGTGCGTGTTTGTTGCAGCAACTTCGTCTTCCTTGCGCGATAGCCACAGAGGATACATTCTGTCGATGAGGCTACGGGTCAATTTACAGGCATCGTCCACCCCTTCGCTGCACTTGGACGCTAGGCGGATGAAACGCATAGCGAACATGTTCTCTCCGCCGACCGTGGGTGGCACTTTGGGCATATGGCTCAACCGCTGCAATTCCTTGTGGGGCCGAGCGTCACATTTGGCAATCCTGGGGTCTTTTCGTTTCGCAGGCCTCTCGCCGTGGCGGAGCAGATGCGCTAGGCAGGTTTGGCGGAGTTCCACGCATGTCGCGTAACCGCTCGATTTGTTGGCATCTTTGCGCTTCGTGGACAGCTTGTTTCGCGAGGGCGATTTGGTGGAATTCGCGGAGGCAGTGCGAAGCGTGGACTCGAGTACCGCACTGCGTCCCTTGAGTGCCTGAAGCGCATCACCCAAAACAGGAACGTAGCCCAGGATCAACCACGGGGTGTTCAAGACTCCTTCGGCGGCGAGGCAGGCTCGCACGGGTACTGTGCCACCCCTGTGAAAACAACGCGCATTAACTAAGAATTGTTGTAACATTGTGGCTATTACCGTGTTGCACTAGCACATGTCGGTTGCCAAGCGCTTGATGCCCGCCCTGTGATCCAGCGCCAAAATCCTGTTACAGCGGCCGCATTCATGGCCACAAAAAAGCAGCTCAGGTTTATAAATCGGAGGCGACGGGCTACCGGTTGGCTAAAACCGGTAGCGGCGGCAATATAACAGAAGAGTTGAAGTCCGAGAACTCCTCGATAGAAGAAACCGGATAAATAGAAAGAACTGAACAGAAGACCGACAAGCGCTGCGGGAACGATGAGCCGCAACACTTTGTGCGAAATGAAACGAAACCAGTTCTCGTTTGCGAAGGGAATGAGCAGAACTGGCTGCAAGCTGAGCAGTTGCCAGTTGCCGGCCAATGTCCTTACCTTGCGTTTCCACTCCTGGCTGGTGTCCTGGGAGACCACGTCATAGGCGATAGCTGAACCGTCAAATACGGTTCGATATCCCTGTAGGACAATCCGCATTGGTGTCAGGACATCATCAAGCAAGGTCCCCCAGGGCAACGGCTGGTACAGGCGCCTCCGTATGGCGTAGATAGCGCCGGTGGCACCGACCACGGAACCGGTGGCGCTTTCCGCCTTTCTGATCCATTTTTCGTATTTCCAGTAGGCGCCAATCTCTGCCTGGATGGTACTGGTGGCATCCTTGAGGAAGAACAGTTCTCCGCTGACACACCCAACCCGTGCATCGGCAAAGTTGGCAACGAGCTGCTGTATCACATCCGGTTCAAATCGCTGGCGAGCGTCCGCAAAGACAATGATTTCTCCCTGTGCTGCAGCAACTCCGGCATTGAGAGCGCTCGCCTTGCCCAGATTGGTAGCGAGTGGAATGACATGCACTCTGCTGTCGGAAAATTCTTGCACTATCTCTACAGTCCGGTCACTTGAACCATCGGAGACAACAATGATCCGCAGCTTGTCTTCCGGGTAATCCTGTTGCAAAAGATTTTTCACTCGTTGTGCTATGGCACGCTCTTCATCGCGAGCGCCAATGACTACGGTAACTGTCGGCTGGATTTGACCTTTAACAACCGACATCGGTTGGAATCTCTGCTGTATATACAGGCAGAGTGGGTAGCCGATGTAGGGATAGATGATAAAAGCCGCTGCAATCCAGAATAGGTATATCATAATACTATATTGATTTTAATAATTAGTCTGTTTGTTTTTTGCCGGCTTAAAAGCAGCTTTAAACCAGTATTGAGACTGCCCACTGGTCGTTGAATTTTCCTGTTTCGGCGCCCCCGAGGGAAGCGTCATGGCTGATTTTTCCCCTGAGGCAGCGTGCTGCCGCTCACATGGTGGCAATTGCCAGCCCCAAAAGACACGTCTCCAACCGTTGCCGCCCTTGCTCGGAGAGACACTCGCCCCAAGCCTCGCGTCGACTGCATTGCGCACGTTGCCGAATTCTTCCGTGTCGGACCGATTGGTCGGCATGGCGTGGCCACCGAGCACAAAACCGTCCCGACAGTCCGTGGTGGTGGGAATCTTGTCACCGTGATAGTCGCGGTTGCTTTTTCGCAGCCAAGCCATATCGGCAGCATCCGAGGAGCGGACAGCAATGCAGTCGGCAATGTCGGACTTCTTGGATGTCCCTTCAATCATAGTTTTTTTCATCCTTTTGGATAGAAAGGATATGCAGCAATTATCTAAATTCATGATAGCTTGTTATCCATTACCGTACACTGGTTTCATACTTGTAACACAGTTTCACGAAAAGTCATATCGTCGACCGCAGTGAATGGCGCAACAGTCTCTTTCGGCGCCAGGCTATTACGGAGTAATGCCATGTTTTCGCAAGAGGTCATAGAAGGTCGGGCGGCTTATGCCCAGTACCTCCGAGGCTTTGACAATATTTCCGCCTGATTGTCTCAGAGCTGCTTCCACGAGGGATCGTTCCAGTTTGTTGCGCGCCTCTTTGAGGGGCGGGATGACCGTGGTCTGTTCCATCTCTATCGGTTCCGGCGCATCCACCATTTCGTCGTCGAAACCCAGGTCCGCCGGAGCGATCTTCTGCCCGCTGCACATCACCATGGCCCGGCGAATGGTGTTTTCGAGTTCCCGAACATTTCCGGGCCAGGGATAGCGCAGGAGACAGGCCACGGCCTGGGAGGTAAACCCGAGCGGCTTTTGGGTCAGGTTTTCTCCGTGCTTGCGCAGGAAATGCTCGGCCAAAAGGACCACGTCCTGGCCACGGGCGCGTAACGGGGGCAATTTCAAGGAAACCACACCGATACGGTAGTACAGATCCTCGCGGAAAGTTCCGGCCCGGAGGGCATCCTGGATGTCTATGTTGGTGGCGGCGACGACCCGGATGTTGACTTCGATGTTTTTTCGGCCCCCGACGCGCTGAAAGACCATCTCCTGGAGAAAACGGAGCAGTTTCACCTGGAGTTGGGCCGGCAATTCGCCGATCTCGTCCAGGAACAGCGATCCGTTGTGGGCGTATTCCACCTTGCCGCGCACCGTGGAAACAGCTCCGGTGAAGGCCCCCCGCTCATGGCCAAAAAATTCCGATTCGATGAGGTGCTCCGGAATCGCGCCGCAATTGATGCAGACCATGGGCTCGGCGGCACGGGGGGAAAGGTTGTGGATGGCCTGGGCCACCAGTTCCTTGCCCGTGCCGGATTCACCCTGGATGAGCACCGGCACGTCGGAAGCGGCGATGCGGGAAATGCGCAAGAGCACGTCGCGCATCGCCGGAGACTGGCCAATGAGGCCAGTTTGGTTGCTTTCCTGGGGGGAAGGGCCAACGGGCGGGTGCCCGGTATGTTCGATGTCGCGAAGGTGAAAGGCACGGTGGATCATGACCGTGAGTTCGCCGAGGTCAATGGGCTTCAGGAAGAAATCGTAAGCCCCGGCTTCGATGGCCCGCTGGGCATATTCGCGTGATTCGAACCCGGTGATGACAATGATCTTCACGCCGGGATCGATCTGGCGCAGTTTGTCCAGACAGGCTAACCCCTGGGAACCGTCCTCGGTCTTGGGGGGGAGGCCGAGATCCAGGGTAACCACCTGCGGTGCGTGCTCCCGGAAGCGTTCAATGGCTTGTCCGGCATCGGCGGCGAAAACGATGTTGTAGGTCTCGGGTGACAATCCCCATTTGAGTTGTTGCCGTACATCTTCGTTGTCGTCGATAATGAGAAGTGTCTGGTTCATTGCACCTCCGCATCCAGGAACGCCTCCTGGTTGGGGAGCCGGACCGTGAAAACCGACCCCCGGCCAGGGGTGCTGGCCACCTCGATCGTGCCACCGTGTGCCTCCACGATGTGCCTGCATTGGTAGAGGCCGATACCTATGCCGTTGGTTTTTGTCGTCCGGAAGGCCTGAAAAAGGTCCTCGGCGATGAAGCGTTCGGTCATGCCGCAGCCGGAATCGCTGACCCGAAAGAAGGGTTGCTGGTCCAAGCCGATCTCGATGGTGATGGGCTGGCCTGCCGGGCTGGCTTCCCGGGCGTTGCGCACGAGATTGAAAATGACTTTCTGGATCTGGCCAGGGTCGATCCTGACCTGGACGGCTGGACCGGTGATGACGAGATGGTCGATGGGGACATGGCGGAAGGTGTCACGGACGAGTTGTCCCAATTCGATGTTTTCCAAACGCAGCATGTCCCGCCGGGGCAATTGGCGCAGTTGAGTGATGAGGGCGTGCATCTTGGTCACCGTGTTGCCCAGGCTTTTCAGCAAGTCTTGTTGGAACTCCGGGTTTGCGATGTAGTGTTTGGCGTTGTCGACCAACAAGGAAAGTGGGTACACAAGATTTTTGAGGTCATGCACGATGAAGGCGGAAATCTTGCCGAAGACCTCCATATCCCTGGCCTGCGACAGGAGATCGGCGAGGCGGTAATTGAGAATGACCGAATTGGCCTGGGAGGCGAGAGCCTCCATGAGGTCATAGTCCTCTGCTGTGTAGATTTCCTTTACGTCGATGGGTGAGGCGAGCAGGATCAGGCCGTCCAAATTGCTCTCCCGCATCAAGGGCACGAGAAACCGTGCCGCGATTTTGGCGTAAAAGTCCCGGGCCGCGTCATCGAACACGCCAAGTCCCCGGTTGAGATCGATGACGGGCTGCCCATTGCGGACAGCCGACAGGATGTATTCCTGGAGGGGGAGTCGCGGCAAGTGCTCGCGTACTTCCCAGGCCTGGACCGGAATCAGGTCGATCCCGCCGCTTTCCGGCAGATAGAGTATGCCACCGCCCATTCCGAAGGTTTCGCACATTCCGAGGAGCACGTTTTGGTAGAGGTCTTCACGGGTTCGGGCGTTGCTGAGGCGTTTGGTATAAGCCAGCCACTGGATGCGGTAGTCATATTTCTCTTTGTAGAAATAGAGCTGCAGGATCCGGGTGAAACGGCGGCG
>Ga0268263_1001336_pt1 | contig 22599 bp, 20 predicted proteins | sample Biomet5_FD_190358 | JGI IMG/M metagenome (GOLD analysis project Ga0268263, IMG submission 190358) | Microbial communities from bioreactor (seeded with sewage sludge) at LBNL, California, USA - Biofuel metagenome 5 (SPAdes) (version 4) | ecosystem: Engineered > Bioreactor > Anaerobic >... | reverse complement strand
GAATACTTTCTTGGCATAGGTACCCATATCCAGAGATTCAAAATGTTCTTTTCCGTCGCGTTCCTGGTCCGTTATCGAGATATCTGCCATCTTGTCCACGCGGTAGTGCTTAATGATTTCAGCATCTGAATCAAAGGCGACCATGTAATAGTTCTCGTCGTCCCAGGAGAGCGCATAGGGGCTTACTTCATAAAAATCCCCGCTTTTTCGGAATATGCGTTTTTTAGCAATGTCGTATTCGAAATAGTGAAATCGGATTTTTCTGTTATGAGCTATCCCGTTATGGATTTCATCCACGTTATAATAGATGGACTCGTTCATGCTCTTGATTCGATTTGTAACATAGACCTGACGGTTGAGCAGTTGGGCTTCATAGATGCTGGCCATTTCTTCGATCTTTTTAATCAGAGAGCCGGTTTTCTTGTATGTAATAAATTTTGAGGACTGAACGCTGTCAACAAGAAGCTTCAGCTCCGGCAGCTCAAAATATCGGCTTCCGACGCAATAATTGCCCGACTCCTGGATAATGTCCATACCATATGTCCGAAGCAGTTCAATATCGGTATAGATGCTTTTGCGTTCTGCCGTGATGTCGTTCTGGTCAAGGTAGGCAATAATTTGCTTCATCGTTACGGGATGCTGCTCGTCCGTATTCCGCAGCAGGTAATCACGCAGATAGAGCAGCTTTAACTTTTGACGCTCTGATCGAGCCATATGGAACGCCTCCCATAAATGCTAATTTTCAGGGTCGTTGTAGGGCGTGTCCTCCACGCCTGCGGTTTTCAGGCTGGTTACAAAGTGGTCAAGGTGGCGGCGAATAAGCCGTTTCAGCCAATTGAGGCCACCGAACCATTTGACCAAGGTAGGGCTGACTGCATAGTAGCAGTGGACGAAAGCGCGTCCGGGCGCTGTCCGCTTCAGCCTGTAGTCGCGGAACCGGCGCAGCGTCCATACTTCCGGGCAGTCATAAGACCCATAGACGGCGGTTGCAATGTAGCAGCCGTTCTTTTTTGGGCCGCCGCCCCCGCCTTTTTTGACCTCGTTAAAAGTCTGCATGTATTGCACATATCCATCGATGCCTTTTCCAAAATATCCGTAATCATCCGACATGTGGATTGCCTCCCCTCATTCATTATGCTTTCGGTTATGTTATAAGCATAATAAAAGTGGTGTCCAATACTCAGGACAACATCAGGATATCATAATTGAATTTGTATGACAACCAAAATTGTAAAAATCTGTACATCGTATTTGATCTAAAGGCATGGCCTTTTTTCCCGTTCCCCTAAACAGTCCCGATTATTGGACAGTATTTGCCGCATGATGTAGGTGTAATAAAAAGCATCTATGAAAGGAGTTCGCGTCATGGAAAACTACTTTGTCACGATCACCGGCATGAACCACTATCTCGGTATGAACCCGTATAAGATCAATCGCCTTGTTAAATTGGTCAAAGAGCCTGACAATCCACACGATCCGGAAGCGATTCGTGTCGAGCTTCCATTCATCGACACGATCGGTTATGTAGCCAACAGTGTGGGAACCGTTTTTGCCGGAACCTGCAGCGCTGGCAGGCTCTATGACAAGTTTGAAAATTACGCATATGCGCAGGTGATGTTCATCACGCATTCCAGCGTTATCGCAATTGTAGTACCGAAAGAGGAAGTCGAAAAAAATGATGCACCAGATATGGCCCCGAACACAATGCAAGCCGAGCCAAGGAATATCAGCACACCAAAGGCCAAAATTGGATTCTAAGATAGTCCGAAGTTTCCGATGTGTGGTATGATTATCTGTGTATAAAAAAGAAATAGAGGTAAAGTCATGTACATCAAAGATATGAGCATCGGCGATCAGATCGAAGGATTTTTTCTGCTGCAGGATGCGTTTGCAAAAACAACAATGAGCGGGAAACCGTTCCTGAGTATGGTCTTATCCGACTGCACTGGGCCGATCGACGCGCAGATTTGGGATTATATTGGTCCAGTGACGCCGAAAGATACCGGGGCTGTGGTGAAAATTCGCGGGACGGTCTCTGAGTTTAAGAGCACATTGCAGATTACGGCGGAGCGCCTGCGCCTCGCCGAACCGAATGACCAATACAACATCAGCGATTTGGTACCCACGGCACCGATCGACGTCGAAGCAGTCTGGCAGAAGCTGCTGGAAACCGTCGATACAATCGAGGACCGGGATTACAGATCAATCTGCAAGGAGATGCTTGACAAATACGGCGAGAGGGTCAAAAGCATCCCCGCGGCCAAAAGCGTTCACCATAGTTTTCTGAACGGACTTTTGATGCACACGGCGTATATGCTTCAAACCGCCGATTTTCTGGCCGGACTATATGAACCGGTAGTCGACCGCAGTCTGCTGCTCGCCGGAACTCTGCTCCACGATTTTGCGAAATGCGAGGAGTTCACAACGTCGCAGCTTGGGCTTGTCACGGATTATTCCATGAAAGGGCAACTGCTGGGGCATCTCGTCATGGGCGCTCAGGAAGTAGCCAATGTCGCTGCTGAGCTACATCTGCCGGAGGAAAAATTGGTGCTGCTCCAGCACCTTATTCTGGCCCACCACGGAGAGCCGGAGTTCGGTGCCGCTGTCCGGCCGATGTGTGCTGAGGGAGAGTTGCTATCGTATATTGATATGATTGACAGCCGCATGGAGATCTACCGCGAGACGCTGGAGGAAATTCCGGCCGGAGAATTCAGCAGGAGAATCTTTGCGCTGGATCGTAGGATCTACCACCATAATTAGAGGGAAATCAATGATAATCATTGCATGTGTAGACGACAACATGGGGATGATGTTCAATCGTCGCAGGCAGAGCCAGGATCGGGTTCTGAGAGAGCATATCCTGGAGGCTACGAAGGACAGTAAGCTTTGGATGAATCATTATTCCGTAAAGCAGTTCTCGGAAAACAATGCGCCGCAGATCAATGTGGATGATAATTTTATGTCTGAGGCGGGCGACGGCGAATATTGCTTTGTTGAGGACTGCGACGTCACCCCTTACCTACGGTGGGCCGAAAAAATTATCCTGTACCACTGGAACCGGCGGTATCCGGCGGATCAAACTTTCTCTGCTGATTTTGATTTGGCCGAAGGCGGGTGGAAACTCGTCCATACGGAGGACTTTGCCGGATCTTCTCACGATAAAATTACAGAGGAAATCTATACACGATGAAAAAGTCCATTTGCGCGTTGCTCCCGCTGTTTCTGGCGATAGGCTTGGTTCTGTCTGCCTGCTCTGCGGGAAATACCTATTCTCTGGATTCGATTCCAGACTATTCCGGAAGCCCATATGTCGCCATAAATGACAATCAGCCTTATTTTTCCGATTCGGACCTGACGACGACATCCTTTGAATCCTACAGCGACCTTGACAGCCTTGGCCGCTGCGGTGTTGCCTATGCCTGCGTCTCTACAGATACAATGCCAACAGAGGAACGCGGTTCAATAGGGCAGATAAAGCCCACGGGATGGCACACGGTCAAGTATGACTGCGTCGACGGGAAGTATCTCTATAACAGATGCCATTTGATCGGCTATCAGCTTACTGCGGAAAACGCGAATGAACAGAATCTGATCACCGGTACCCGCTATCTGAATGTCGATGGTATGCTGCCTTTTGAAAACATGGTGGCAGACTACATAAAGGAAACGGACAACCATGTACTTTATCGGGTAACGCCCATATTCGACGGTGATAACCTTGTGGCTTCCGGCGTATTGATGGAAGCGGAATCGGTCGAGGATAAGGGCGAGGGCATTTGCTTTTGTGTCTTCTGCTACAATGTCCAGCCCGGCGTTACCATCGATTACGCAACCGGGGAAAGCACGCTGGCCGAAAGTTACACGCCGGCTGCGGAATCCAGCTAAAAAGCAAGCTTATATCTGGTCGCGCGACGATTATCGCCCTGGAATATAAGCCGTGCCGTCAGTGCAAACCATAGAGCGATTAAACAACCTGTGGAGGCTAACAGCGAATACTTTTTCTAACCAAACGGAATCTCACATTGACTTTTCCTTTGCGGATAACTTTTTATTTAATCTCTAAAGCAAGCTTGAGGAGGCTTTAATATGGATTTCTGGGATCACTTAACACTTGTTACACTGATAACGGTAAGAGATTATTACCGTGACAAAGAAAAGCTGGAACGTAGAGCAAGAAAATTTAATCAGCAATGCAATAAAGAGATCGCAGGTGCTGCCTCTGACTTGTTCAATGCCATTACTGAGGTTTCCGAGCAGGCAAACCCTAATTGCATTCCAAACGAAATAGGAACCGGAAGCATTATGCTGCCGGCCTATGCTTTTGCAAAAGTATTACAGGCTCAAGGCGGAATACCATCCTCTGAACAGAAGTCATTTCTTGATATTTATTTTAAAAATATGAGTGTTGGCTTCTCAGAAAATGAGTTCTTGGCGTCATTGCACAGCAATAACGATACACGGCATAAAATGGACGCACTCGTAGGAATATCAGAAAACTCCGCAGGGACATTTTGGATTACTTTCTTTAAAACTATGTATGTTACAAAAAGCGACGAAAGCACGCTTTCAAAAGTGGCGGACTATTATTCTTCGATTGTTATGCGGTTCTCAATACTCGGAAAACCGCAGAGTCAAGTTGCATTGCCTATCTGCGAATCATTCATAAAAGCAATACATACGCAAATTATTAAATGTCGGAAGCTCCCAGAAAACGATCTGGACTTTATTGGCGAGGTTCCTTATTTGGAACACAAGCAACGAACAATCAACATTGCCATGTCTCTTCTTTATGCTGCTGGTGAACAAGATGGTCTTGATTTAGATCAAATGTTGCCGATATTCTACATTTCAATGCTATATGACATGGTTAATATGACAAACAGAAACACTCATGATAAAGCAGGTATGTTCCCGATTTCATCAATAGAGAATCCCATGTCACGCAGCTTGACGATTTTATTCAGCAGTGGAATTTGTTTCATACTATAAAATCGATAACCATTAATACGGTTTATTTCTGCTGGATACAATAATCCGCATTTTTCGTAATGCCTTAACATACGTGCCGATACTCGAACAAGTTTTGAAAATATACCTATTTGGAACATCACAACACCTCCTTGTTAAACCGATTTTCATAAATAGTATATACCTTGACATAGTGGTAAAGTCAAGGGCAGAATGCATCCTGGTATCCGACCCACCCGCAGGAAAGGCTGTCTCTCAAGTTTACCGTCAGTGTATTTTCCACCCTGTCCTATTCTGCATCTCGTAAGTTTTTATCTTAAAAATAGAAGAACCGCTTTGTCCCATAAAAAACTTCCAGGACAAAGCGGATAACCACTGTTACTATTTTTCTTCGACAACAATCGTTCCAGCCTCATTCAGACGGATAGACACCGGATAGGTTTTCAAGCCGAATGCCTTTGAGATGAGTTTCTGGGGGTCTACTAACACATTTTTCGGAGCATCCTCCGTCACTTTTTCCTTGCCTTCCAGGAAATACAGATAGTTGCCATACTCTCTGTCCATTTGCTCTACAGCCTGTTTGCAGGCACCACATCCATCAATGCCCACCAATAGGGGAAGCCCACCGGAAAGCTGCTGGAAGCTTTCCGGTGTTACGGAGGTGTCCGGCAGGAGGGCTACTGCGTCTCCGATTTCTTTCGTCTGGGCGGTGATTATATCACTTTCGTCTACAAAATAATAAGAAGGTACCCAATCGGTAAACTTATACAATCCTTTGGCCGAATATGACGCGGAAGGAGGAATCCGAAGTTTATCCAAATCGGCCTGAGGAACCTCATTATCCCACACAAACGCTACTTTAAACTTGCTATTATTGAACAGGGTGAGCAGAATTCGGTAGGAAGGAAATTCAGCGCGGCAGTCTTTGCATCCGGCCATCGCAAACACAATTAGCGTAGGGGTATCGGAAATTTCGGAAATATCCAATTCTGCACCCTGCGAATCATATACATGATAACCCTGCAGTTTTTCGCCCTGTACAAAGCTCAATTGCTTGATTCCGTTTTCCCTTCTGGGTACTGGCCTTTTTAGGAAGAATACTACTACTACCGCAGCAAGAAAGACAAAGATAACAAAAATAATCCATACCCTTTTGTGTTTCATATTCAGCATGACTCGTTCCTTCCTTTTTCCCTAAAATCAACCGACCTTATAACCCGTATACCTAATGCACAGGGAACGGTGCTCGCCCTCCAGCCCTATCATAACGGGAGCGTTCTGAAAGCACTCGTCTTTTGCATAGGGGCAGCGCCGAGCAAATTTGCATCCGGTATCGCTGATAACCTTATCTTCCGCGTCGCCCATGTACAGCCTGTCTTTCGCAGTCCACTTAGCGCCAATCTTAGGGATGGAGTCCAGCAGTAACTCTGTATAAGGATGTCCCGGATGTTCCAGAATCTCTTTGGCCTTGCCGAATTCAACCATACTCCCCTTGTACATGGTGGCAATATAGTCGCTGACATAGTACGCAGTGGACAAATCATGGGTGATGTATACAAAGCTTACCCCATATTCTTCTTTTAGGTTTTTAAAAATATTGACGATATTCATTCTTAAAGAGGCATCTATCATCGCCACAGGCTCGTCTGCCACAATGATTTTCGGTTTCGTGATAAGAGCGCGGGCAATGGAAATACGCTGCAGCTCACCTCCGGAAAACTGGTTAGGGTATTTGTTCTTCACTTGATCATAACTCAGCCCTACACGATCCAGTGTCTCGGCGATGAGAACTTTCGCCTCCTCCTTGTTCCTTGCCATATCCAGATTCAAGGCGGTTTCAAATAAGTAGCTTTCCACCGTCCGCTTCATGCTGAATGCGGTAAAGGGGTTCTGGAAAATGGGCTGGACAAGGCGGTAAAATTCTTTTTTGTGCTTCATATGGTAGGCAATATTCTTTCCATCAATGACAATATCACCAGAGGAAATATCGAGCAGGCCGAGAATCATTCTGGCAAGCGTGGTTTTTCCACTACCGGATTCTCCCACAATGCTCATAATCCACGCTTTATCGGGAGGCATTTGGATGGAAACATCGTCTACGGCCTTTATTTTGCTGCCCATAATCATACCGCCAATTCGGAACACGCGACTCAAATTACTAATTTTCAAAGTATTAGTTTCCATGTTTGCTCCTTCCTGTATTCTGGCCCAGCAGTAAGCAAGCCGCACAGTGATGCTCCCCTACCTGCACCATTGCTGGTTGAATCCTGCAACATTCGTCTGTCGCATACTTGCAGCGCTCTGCAAAACGGCAGCCAGCCAGCGGATCCTTTAGGTTAGGCGGCGTTCCAGGAATGCCCTCTTTCTGACTGTTGTCGCCTACCTTCGGAAGGGCGCCGATCAGCATTTGGGTATATGGATGCTTGGGGTTATCGAATATCTCATCAGTGGGTCCTATCTCAATCATCTGGCCTGCATACATAATGCCCATTCGGTTTGTCACCTGGTAGTGCACGCCCATGTCGTGAGAAACGATAACCATTGAATTTTTCGTTCTCTTTTGCACGGACATCAGCATGGTTAGGATGTCCTTCTGCACCACAACGTCAAGTGCTGTAGTAGGTTCATCCGCCAGAATGACGCTGGGGTTTAAAAAGGTTGCCAAAGCGATAAGCACACGTTGTCTCATACCGCCGGAAAGCTGGTGGGGATATGCCTTGAGCACATCCGGGGACAGCTCCAACTCCTTCATATAACTCGAAATTTTTTCACGAAGCTGGTTTCGGGACATTTTCTCATGGTAACCGCGGCTCATAGTGTCAAAGAACTGGGTTTCCACCTTTGTTACGGGATTCATGACGTGCATAGCGCCCTGAGGGACATAGGAAATCTCTTTCCACCAATATTTTTTTAGCTCACCCGTCTCCACATATTCAGTGTCCGAGTTTCCCTTGTACAACCGAACGGAACCGTCGCTTACCTCCAACGGGTAATCCAATAAATCGTACATCACCTTAAGCAGGGTAGATTTTCCACAGCCAGATTCACCGGCTATACCGAAAATTTCGTCGTTCTCAACCTTGAAATTGACGTCATCTATTGCGTTAACAAAGCTGGTAAGCATATTATATCGTGCTCGGACATGATTGATCTCCAGCATTTATTTGCCCCTCCTTAACGCGGAATATTGCTGCTGCCCTGTCATGAACAGGAACAGTCCAATGAAAATAAGGCAGATGGAAACTACGGGCGCGCCAATCCACAGCCATTTTTCGGCTAACATCGCCTGATGTTGATTGGCCCAGTATATCATAGTGCCTAATGTGGCGTTACTGTTGCTGGACATACCGATAACCGCAAGGCTGGACTCAGATGCGATAGCCACCAAAATAGTATTGATAAAGTTACCGAGAGACCAATCCTTGACAAAGGGAAAAATTTCTTTAACTAAAATACCAAAAGTGCTCTCACCTGAGAATCTTGCCGTGCTGATATAATCCCTTTCACGGAGAGTCAGGCACATGGAACGAACCTGCCGCGCAGGCCAAGGCCAGTTGAAAACGACTAAAACGCCACCGACAAGAAACAGCGAGGCGCTTCCCTTTGTGAGGCTTCCCAACAGAATCAAAATGGGCAGAGACGGAATAACAATGAACGTGTCTGCTATAAGCATGACAACCCTGTCGACCGCTCCGCCTTTGAGGCCAGCATTCAGGCCCAGCAAAACGCCTATCATGGTGGCAAGAATCGCCACGAATAATCCAATCAGAAATGAGTTTCGAATGGAACTGCACAGCAGCCAGAAGATGTCCTGTCCAATGCTGTTGGTGCCCAAAAAATGCTCGCTGCTGGGCAGAAGATCGCTGGGGTAGCTATTCCATTCCGTCACATTTCCCGAATGAAAAAGTGGGAAGATAAAGCCGATAATCAAAAAAAAGAACAGGATGGATAGGCCGAGCCTTAATCTAAAATTCCAATATTTCATTCTTCCGTCCCCTCTCTAATTATATCTGACGCGGGGATCGATAAATGGATAGATGAGGTCTACCACCAATGTAGCCGTGGCTACTGCAAAAATCGATATCGTAATTGTTCCCATAATCAGGTTATAATCAGCCTGCAATACACCCCTGTAAATCAGTGAACCGATACCGGGATAATTGAACAGGATTTCTGTAATTAAAGCCCCGTTAAAAATAGTACCCATTTGCAATGCAAGCATAGTAATTTGAGGAAGAATGGTGTTAGGAAGGATATACCCGCTGATAACCCTTCTCTCCTTGAGACCTTTTATTCTTGCAAAGGATACGAAGTCCTCTTCGTTGGTATTGCGGGAAAGGGACATCATGGAGATGACCCACCATCCAGTACCCGTCAAAATCAGGGACAACGCTGGTAAAATTGAGTTCCAAACAATGGTTTTTAAATTCTCCCAACTGAAGCCCGACACGTTAAAGTTCGCACTTAGCGGGAAAATCGGTATAATGTAGGCAAATAACATAATCAGTGTCAGCGCGAATATGTAATATGGAATCGGATAAATGCATATTGAGATACCTTCCAACACTTTCGAATAGACTTTGTCCTTTTTTATGCCAGCCAATAGCCCAATTGCGTTACCGATAATCCATGAGATGACAGTCGATATTCCCAACAGTCCTATGGTCCACGGCAGAGATGTGGCAATCAGGTCCTTAACAGGAACCGGGTACATGGTAAGCGAGGGACCAAAATCACGTGTGAATATGACTCTCCCCATATAGCCTATATATTGTTCTCCCAAAGAACCATTCAAACCAAAGTTCTCATTCAAGGTTTGACGCATGGCGTCAACTGAAGCGGGGTCCATAGAGCTGGATTTACTCATCATTTGACCCAACATCGATTCCACCGGGTCGGAAGGCATGAATCTGGGAATGAAGAACACTATAGTCATTCCAACCAGAATGGTAAACACATAGGTAACAAGACGGGAGCCTAAGAACTTTAAAAACTTCATAAACGACCTCCAAAGGATTATGAATTCTCAACTCAGCTTTATGAGAAAGCGGTCATACATGGAATCCGCCAGAGTCTTTGCCCTGGCGGATTTTAAACTTAATTACCTGTGGGTTGGAGGTGTGGGGTATAATATTTAAACTGAGACCACCACCACCAAGGGCCTTCGAATTGGTTCTCAGACGTCTGGAAACCCTTCCAATAGTGAGTGGTGACCGGCACGAACTTGGAAGTGCCAAACATGGGGATAAACGGCTGTTCCGCCACAAAGGTCTTACAAATTTCGGTGACGTCTTCGATGACCTTTGGGTCGTCGGAGGGAAGCTGCATAAGTTCGTTAAGCTTCGCAGTCACCTTATTGTTGCCAGCGCCGCCCCAACGGTAACGGTTTCCGGGAGCCTGCTCACCTGTGGGAACAATATACTTGCTGTTCCAATGCTCCATATTGACAGAACTGTCAGGCAGTATACCGCAGGCAGGCCAGTAAGAGCCGGCACTAAAGTTGCCTGTCGCTTCATTGTTCCAAAAAGTAGCGGCATCCTGCTGTACCACAGTAGTCTTCACACCGAACTTATTCCAAGAGTCCGCCACGGCAAAAGCCAAACGCATCGACTCAATTTCGAAGTCAGCAGGAGCAAGGATGGACATTTCCCAAACGCTGCCGTCGGGCTTATGCCAAATGTTGTCTACCTTTTTAAAGCCTTCTTTTTCCAGAAGCTTCCCTGCTTCTTCTACGTCATATCTCCACCAGCCTACACCAAACACATCAATGATATCCTGCTCGCTTTCCGGAAGGCCTTCCTTACCCTGCTGCTTAAGGGTTTTTACCATATCTCTCGCATAGCTATCATCAAAGGGTTTGTATCCGTCTTCCAGTGCAAAGTTTTTCAGCCATTCGGTCATGGGCTTGTGATAGGTTTTCATCAGCACGTCGGTAGGAGGCAGCTGCAGCGGGGAAACGCGGAGCATACCATCGAAAGTAGCCAGAGAAACGTTCTTGATATCAGTAGCAAGAGCAAGTGCCCAACGGACATTAGTCCTACCATAGATGGGGTCGGAGCAGTTAAAGCCGATACCGCGCTCACAGGGGTCGTTGGTATCCGCATAGGGAAAACCGGAATACCACGCCATGCTCTCAGGATTCTTTTTCTTCAGGATGTCCCAGCTTTCAGGAGTGATGTCCTGCAGAACATCGATTTCGTTGGAGATAGCAGCCATGACTCTCTTTTCTTCTGATCCATAGCTCTTAAAAAGGATATATTGGGGTCCGGGTTCGCCAGCTGTCTGACCAACTGCTGTATTCTTCCAGTCCGCCCTCTTCTCATACAGGAACCAGTAGCCCTGGGGGTCTTTGTCCTTGAGCGTGTAAGGGCCGGAGCTCAGCGGGTTGGAATATGTAAAAGTTACGGGATTCTGGTCTTTCCAAATATGCTCGGGCACTACTATCAGACCGTTGCCGAAAATAGTGACACCGAATTTCTGGGAAAGCTTGGGCTCTGGATTGTGGGTGACAATCTCTACCGTCAGGTTATCCAAGGCCCGGCAGGATTCCACCGTCTCACGGACTACGGCACCAAAGGCCAGCTCCTTGCTTTTAAGCAGCATGTTGAAGGTGAAAGCTACATCATTGGCGTCCAGTGCTTCACCGTCGGACCACTTAAGATTTTCCTTCATTTTAAAGGTGTAAGTGTTCTTTTTACCTTGAACTAGTTCAGGCATCGTAGCGGCCAAATCAGGGAACTGCTCGCCCTTGACCGTGTCAATTTCCCAAAGGTGCCCGTGAAGCAGCTGATGTACGCCAGCATCCATCGGGACGTTTCCAGGCACATAGGGGTTGTACAGATTCGGGTTGGCGATACGGCCACTCAGGATGTCAACAACCAGCGTTTCGCTTCTGGGGGTACCTACATCGGTCATCACACCGCCTCCGCCGGTATTGGTCTTATTTGCCTCAGAAGAGCCAATGTTGTTGCCGCCGTTGTTTGGAACATTGGGCGTTGTGCTACAGCCTACCAATGTGGCTATCATACAGGCTGCCAACAGAGCAGAAAGAATCCTCTTCCCCAGGTTTGCTTTTTTCATTACTGTCCCTCCAATTTGTCTAAATGTTGATTTGCTTATTGCATGCGGTATGTATCCTTGGCATAGCCGGCCTCAAGATAAGGTTCCAAAAATACTTGGACTTCTTCGAAACCCTCCAGACATTTGTCGCCGATAAAAACTACCGGCACAGATGTATTTTCAGCGTTCACGCCATACTTCCCGCAATATGCCTGAAACAAACTCAGATTTCCCCGGTCCTCAATATCATAGGTAAGAAGACTAAAGTCACCGCGTTTTTTGACGAGATCATCCAAAAACTTTTCTGATTTTTGGCAAGACCTACACGATGTCATTTTGAAATAGACCACAGTGTCCGATTTCGCCTTTGCCAATACTATCTCTTCTTTATCACTGGAAACCGATTCGATGCCGGAATCATCCTTTCCAATTCCTGTCAGGACTGTTCGAGCAAATTCTTTTCTGATTTGCGCCCAGCCATACAAGACGGTATCGTTGATGAACAGAACGGGATATTCGATATTCCCTAACTTGTTTTCTGAAATCCGCTGTGAAAACAATTGTTTTTGCTTACTATAAAGAATGTTATGTACCTCTACCTTACAAGCATCCCTCGCCCCCAGCCTATCCAGCTCTGAATAGAGGTATTCTTCCAGCTCCAATACTACTTTGCAGGGCTTGCAAGGAATGTCGTCAGAAAAACAACCGCCGCAGGAATCGTAAACATACCCTTCAATCTTCACGGTCGCCGGCGCTTTGTATGCCCCAAAAAATAACATCAGGCAAAATAAAACCATACCCGCCAGCAAAAGGCTCACCGGTATCCAAATTCTTTTATTCAAAATAGAGTTCTTACTTTTCATTGTCGTAAAGATGACCGAGCGTTCCGCCCGGATGCCACTTCACGTATTCTTTCGGAGTCAAACCTCTAATGGTCTGAAGCACTACGCTCAGGCCCTGCAACACAAAGGCTTCCGCCAGAATGGAGGCACGGGGTGCGCGGTTCAGAGGGCCGCCTTCCTGGTTTACTCCGGCGAACAGGTATGCGTCGCCCTGTTTTGCAAGCCACGACTCCGGGTTGCCGGTTACGGAAATCACCTTGCAGCCGTTGTTCTTGATCGCCGTTACAGTGGACTTCAGTTCAGCGGTTTCACCGCTGTTGGAAATGCAGATGACCACATCCCCCGGAACAAGCTGACCGCACGAGCCGTGAACCGCTTCGGTTCCGTGCAGGAAATACGTCGGCGTTCCGGTGGAGGACAAAAGGGAAGCCATGTATGCCGCCACGTGGGACGGTTTCCCGATTCCCGTAATGTGTACCCGGTTGCCGTTTTTCTGCGCGTTTAGAATCACTTCCACCGCTTTTTCATAGCTTTCGGCTGTGACGGTTTCGGCAAACGTGTTGAATTCCTGCTTTGATATATCTACAAAATTCCGCAAAGCCTCACGGCTTTCTTCCTTGATCATGATATCGCTCCTTTACTTCAATTCATCCAGCAGGGAAAGGTCAAAACCCGAATGATCTTCCTGCTTCATTAGGTCAATTACTTCCTGAATTTTCGGCAGTGACGGCTGCGCGCCCATGCGGGAAACCGTCAGCGTCGCCGTATAGTTCGCAAAGGTCAATGCCTGCTCGTGGTTCAGGCCGGAGCACACCCCGGTGGTGAACGCGCCCACAAACGAGTCGCCCGCGGCGGTGGGGTCCTTTACCTCTACTACATCCACGCAGGGCTGGTACACAAACTCGTTTTGGTTCGCCACAACTGCGCCGGAATTGCCCAGCGTAATGACTACGTTCTTCACGCCCTTGGCAAACAAGGAATTCACGACTGCCTTCACATCGTCCTGATTGACCACTTTGCCGTCCTTGCGGATCTGAATTCCCGTCAGGTCGGCCGCTTCGTGCTCATTCGGCGAAATGTATGTCAGGCACGAAAGCAGCTCAGCGGAAAGCGGGGCAGAGGGGGCGGAGTTCAGCATAACCGGAACCCCTTTATCAAAGGCATACTTCGCCACAATCTCATTGATGCTCATTGGGATTTCCAGCTGTAAAATCACCATGTCGTACTGGTCGATCGTGTCTTTCAGAAAGGCAACGTCATCCGGCGTAATGGTCATGTTTGCGCCCGGAACCACAATGATGCGGTTCTTTGCCGCTTTGCCCTCGCCAACTTCCAGAACAATATCGCCCACGGCAGAGGACACCTCCGGGTCAACGGCAATGAATTCGGTGTGGATGCCGGACTCTTTGCAGGAATGGATCAGGCTTTTTCCAAAGTCGTCGTTTCCCACTTTGCCCACCATGGTTACATCGGCGCCCAGGCGTGCCGCCTGTACCGCCTGATTTGCTCCTTTCCCGCCCGGTGCGGTACGAAAGCTTTTTCCCAGCACGGTTTCCCCGGAGTTCGGGAACTTTTCCGTACTGACGATCAAATCCATGACGAAGCTGCCTACTACCAATATCTTCGGTCTTTTGTTCATCTCGGCTCTCTCCCTTTCAATAAAGGCCATTTAGCTTCTATTCGTCAGATAATCTCCAGATAATCTTTGTCTGGTAATGTCGGAAATGGTTCCGCGGGCAAAGTCTGATACCAATAAGATACAGAAGCAATATCATCCTGCAAAGGAAGGTACCTGCCGTCCTCACGCCAGCCCAGCGCCTGTATTGTGACTTTCAGGTCGGAGTCAAAACGAACCGGATCGGCAATATGCCAGCGATACATCGTAAAGCGCTGCTGGCTTTTGTAAAGGCCGTCCTGCTTGGAGACATAAGGGAATCCGGAGTAAGCGGTTGTAAAAGGCTCATATTGGTGCGTCTTCTGGTTTTCAAAGTCATACGAGCCGCAGAAATAATCTTCCGTACCTGTACCGCAAATCGTCGGGTACTCCCCATCGCCGTCAATAAAGAACTTGATTTCTCCTTCTCCCCACCAGTTGGAGTTGTTGGTCTGCCACGCAAGATAGGTACCTACATATTGTCCCTTGCCCTTTATCCCGTCCACAATGGTATATACGCCTTTGTACGGCAATGGGTTTACACGGCGGAACTGTGCATGAAAATAAGCAGCGTCTTCCGGTATCTCTGTCAAAGTATAATCGATTTGGTAATACATCGTTACAGGATTATTATCCCTGTTTTCCAGTTCCATTCTGCAGTGCTTACGAAATGGCATCTGCCAGTAGCAGTTGAAGGCACTGCCTGGATTTATGCAGACAGCTAAGGAAGTTATTTGTGCAAATTCATTCCAGCAGCTTGCAAAAAAATCACCGATCGGGCACTCTACCGACGGCGTATCCTGAGAATCCCAGTAGATACGTAGAATCGTATTTCTCCATTTTCCCGTAGGAGTCAGCCAGAAGTGCTGGATGCATCCGGGGCCTTCGATGTCCGCTATGGTAAATGTTTCCCCCGAAGGGATAATGATATACGGATTTACTTTCCAGCCTTTTCCCAAAGTCTGTGCTGCTTTACGGGCAAATCCGTCCTCAAGCTCGCACATACCGCCTTTCCCTTTTTCCCCTGTATAATTCTCCGGAGAAATCGATCGCGTTTTCGCATCTGAAAGCAGAAATAAATTTCCGATATCTGTGTTAAGACCATTAAAGCTCATATAATTTTTTCCTTTCAAAATAACCTATTTTATTCGCTAATAATTTCAATACCGTCCAGAGAGCCATACAGTACGTCGACGCTGTCAAAAATCTCCCCGGTTTTGGGATCTTCCCTCATGTGATAAACTCCCCACGCGGAACCGCAGCTGAAGAAGGTGGTAAAATCATCTCGATGAATGACCGGTTTGAAATACAGCTTACGATTTACCATGTCGCAATGGTAACCGCTTAACGATAAAAGCAAACCATAACTGGAAAGGGAACGCGCATAATGATGCCCGCACTCGACTTCGTCCCACGGACTGCGCTTCACCCCGTCCTGACGGCTGCGCACCGCTTTCGTAAGCTTCAGGCCTTCGTCGACAAAACCTTCGTAAATCAGATGGGTAGCCACCTGATATTCCACGCCCGTCCAGACTTCGTCACTGTAAACAAACGGCAGAACCGGGCGCCCCCCGTGTGGCCATGTGCATAAAAGCAGCCCCGGCTCGTCGTTCAAAGCATACGTGCGCTGCAGGTTGCAGTGGTCTTCCATGTTTTCTTTGAAATTATAGCGGAAGACGGAATGAAGCGCCTTTTTCACATGCTCACGGTCAAGCACATAGCCAAGCCCGTTCACATGCGCCAGCTCCTGCCCGAAAAGCTGATCCGCCAGGCAGCCGGAGCCGAACTGGTATTTGTACTCGTTCACATCTTCGATTTTCTGCTGGTAATACTCCCCGTTGAAAGTGGATTCATCCAGAATCCTTACTGCCTTTTCCCGTATGGAGGCATATTTCTGCTGCGTTTCCGTATCGCCGAGGTAGGAGCAGATTTCCTCTCCGGCGCGCAACGCTGCAAAATAAATCGAGTTGACCATGGAGTTCAAGCCATAGAATTCGATATCATAGGTATTATGCTGCTGGCTGTCCAGAACGCCGTCCCCGTCGCTGTCCCATTCACGGAAGGCAAATTCCAGCGCCTGTTTCGCCTTCGGCCAAAGCTCGCGGAGAAATTGCTCATCCCCGCTGAATTTCCATTCACGGTACAGGCGGATAACGCAGCCCATCTGTCCGTCCGCGGCGGGAGGAAATTCCCACTCGGGGTCGCCGAGATACTTTCTTGCGCGGAAGGCCATGCGGCCGTCCTCGTCTGTTTCCGTAAGAAATTCCGTGCGCCGCATGGAACGCTCCAGGTCCGGGAACAGGAAAGCCAGGGTCTGGGCATAATTCCAAACATGCGTACAGTTTCCGTCACAGCACCCCACATTGTCAAAACATCCCTCATAGGCAAAGAATGTGCCGTCTTCCACACGGAAGCATGTTCCGCTGCGAATGACCGTAATATTTGACGCGATGGCGTCCAGCACATAATCCGGATAGGAACCGCTGAACAGCGCGTGCTGAAACGCTCTGCTGTCTGTCTCCAACCGAGTCATGTTATCCGCTATGTATGATGCAGTGCGCAGGGACGGGCCAAATTTGGAGTAATAATTCCGAATCAGTGGCCGTTCCGTGTGCCATTGTTCCCAGGAACGGACCCGGTTGGGATGGTACCATGTCACCATGAACTCGAACACGGCCTCTTCTCCCGCCGGAATTTCTTTTTTGACGCAGAGGGAACCCATTTTGATATCGCTCTGATGCATCCGGTTTCCTTTTGCACTCAGAACGCGCCCGTTTGTCAGCGCTCCGTCATCCGTAAAATCAGTCCAGAAATCCTGCAATCCGTCCCACCATGCCCCTTCGTTCCAATATTCCAAATAGGAAGGAGAAGCTTCTGTCGTCATGAAAGCCATGTCCATATAATCGAGGTTGTCTTCCGTCTTGCTCCCGGTTGAAAAATGAATCCCGTGGCAGCTCGCCTCGTTGACGTATTTGTTCAGGCTTTCCCCGTTAAATAGCGGTTTTGCAAAAAGATCCTGGCCTGAAAAATTGCACAGGTTTGCAAAGGACCCCGCCACGCTTACTTCCTGCGTCTGATCGGAGCTATTGTGAATCCGGTAGCGAATGATCGCACCCGGCAGCGAGGAATCGTCCGTATTCAGCGGAATGAACGGAGTAAAGGCCTCCATCGTAACAGACACAGGGACTGCGCCGTCGGATAATTTTACCTGCACGAACGGGTACTGGCCGCACATCTCTGAATGGCGGAACCGGGGCAGCCCGCCGATTTCCCACGTGTTAAAGCCGTGGGAGCGGTTAAATGGCGGCTGCTCCTGTGCCTCCAGCGCTTTTGTAACTACCTTTCCGTCCTCATCCTTCGTACGGATCACGAAAAAGGTATAAGGGGAGCTGAATCCCTTTTTAGGGTTGTTAAAAATCTCGAAATCTGTAAACCCTCCTCGTTGGTCCACAGAAATATTGCCGGTGCCGATACCGCCCAGCAGGAAACGCGCCGATACCGCTTTTTCATCATATGTAATTCCGGGAATGATTCTTCCCGTGTTTGCGGCGGACTTTGACTCACATTTATTATTCATAAAAATACTCCAATTGCTCCCAGGAGGCATCGCCAACAGTTTGATTCGACTTCCTTCTTTTTCTACAATTTCGTCCACCTCATTCCGTTCATGATGATTTTACACCAGCACAGGTCGTCGGTTGAACCATGCAGTCGGCGGTGCATTGTGAGATAATCATTTGCAAAGTTCGGGATATTTTCCCACTGTTTCAATTTCGTCCCTTAACCCCTCGCTGAATGATTTACTGTCCATTAATATTTTATGAAATCGATTCCATAAAGATGTATATTTACCAGATGAAAATTTATTTAATTATTTCGACTATTTTAACTATTTTTTTCAACATTTTCAATATTGAATATTAATACTGCAAAACAGATTTGCCATTATTATATCACTGCTATTTCGAATAATCAATATAATATAATATCGATACCACAATTTTTATAAAATTACATAGAAGGTGGGAAAAAGACTATCAAATAGGAAAGCCAAGGGTTCAATTTATACTTGCAATTTGCGAAAATAATAGAATATAATTACAATTAAAGTAAAAAAAGAATAAAGATGAGGGATGCCTTCTTGGGAAACAGTAATATTTATCAAATATCCAAAATCACCGGATTTTCGCCTTCTACAGTATCAAGAGCCCTGAGTAATACGGGGTATTGCAGTGAAAAAACCAAAAAAGCAATCACTTCGGCTGCGGAAGAAATCGGTTTCCGCCCCTCCGCCTCTGCCCGCACCTTGAAAAGCAACCGTACAAACCGCATTCTTTTTTGTATTCCGGATATCTGCAATCCATTCTACTTTGACATGATAAAGGGTGCAAATAATGTTTTTGACCAGCACGGCGTCAACTCCATGCTTTGCTACACAAAGCACAGTTTGGAAGAAGAACTGAAGTTCATCGATTTGCTGATGGAACACCAAGGCGACGGCATGATTTTTGTTTCCTTTAATTTCTGCGATAAAAACATCAATGCCATCCAAAAGAGCGGACGTCCTACCGTACTGACCAACCTCTACGAAACGCCGGACCATCAGCCAAACGGCTTTGACTGTGTATATGTCGATCATACAAAAGCGATGTATATTGCTGCGGAGCACCTGATTCAGCAGGGTCATCGCAATATTGCGCTCATTATCGGAGCATTAACGGAGCAAACCAGCAAAGAGCGGGCTGCCGGATTTTTCAGCGCCATGGAAAATTACGGAGTCCCTGCCGGCCCGGAAAATCTTTTTATAGGAGATTATACCAAAGAATCCGGTTATAAAGCCGCGCAAAAAATTCTGACCGGGAACCGCCGTTTTACCGCGATAATCACCGCGAATGACCTTATGGTCGTCGGCGCCGTTACCGCCTGCACAGAGCAGGGTATTTCGATTCCGCATGATCTGGCAGTCGTCTCGTTGGATAATACCGACTTTGCAACGGCAATCAACCCCCATATCACCTCTGTGGATATGATGCAGACCGCGATTGGGGAAAATGCCGCTTCCCTTTTAATGGAACGTATTGAGCTGGAACGTACATACCCGAAAACGGTTCGCTTGGAGCCACAGCTAATTGTCCGGGATTCCAGTATCGGTACAAAACTCTAAAACATCAAAACATTTCCGATGCCGAAGTCTTACGATTTCCTATCCCGCCCATTCTTTTTATTGCCAACAGCCACATTCCCAAGGCAGTATATCTGAAAGCAGCCAAATATCAATCCAGGCTGCAATCAAAAAGCCGATGGAGCGTAGATAAATGCTTCCCCTTCAAATTTCAAAGTCCGGCAATTCGCTGTCTGCCTTCGAAATATACCGCTGCTTTCTGGGATCCTTTCAGGCTGTCCACAGGATTTGCTGCTCTCATGTTCTCCAATCCCGACGCCCAGAATATTCTTGCAGCCGTCCATTCCAATCTCCAGCACCACATAGGAAATTTTGGTCACATACCAATGAAGCTTTCTTTCCTTGGCAGTGGATGGCGTCCATAAAAACGAACGGAATAAACCGGGTCCAAAGGGTGCAACCGCCATACCGCAATTTCGGACATGATCTTTTCACTGATTTTATCGAACAGTTCCGGCGAGATTTCGACGTCGTCCGGTTTTCCGCGCTAAAAAGATAATTCAAAACTCGATTGCCTCCGCTTTATGCTCCGTCGTTGCCGAGATAGAATATCCGGAGTCCTCCATACTCAGAATCATCGGTTTGGAATTCGGCATATGTGCAGGATAGAGAGCAAAACCTATCTTATTTGGCAATCATGCAGCCGCCCAATTGGGCGGCTGCATGCGTTTCTTTTTGTTTATTTATCCACGCGACATAGTAGTAGCAACACTCCACATGCCTTGAGTGGGCAAAAAAGATGCCGTTTGAACCTAGTGGGTGGCCTTGGCAGCAAGGTAAGAGTAAAATCAAAGTAGAGTTAACGCATCATTCTGCAGCTGCGAAAATGACACATCATCAGTTAATGCTTCCCGCCATTTTGTAATTTTTTCAAAAAAGTCCTTTGGTTTTGGATATGCTCCCCAAGGGTTACCAAAGTTGATTTCGCTTCCTACGGTTGTGACAAGTGTTTGGAGATAATGACGGTGTCCATTTGCAGCAGCTTTTCCCGCAACTTTTCAAAGCTGGAAAGGAACATCCATGCGTGCTGGGTTATCATCGCCTGATAGCAGTTTTTTGCGGTCATCTGTCCGCAGCGCTCGATAAACACAGCGAAAAGATCGCTCTTGCTGTCCGGGTAATACTTCTTCACATATTCACTGAGTTTCGCGCCCATACCGGACGAACCCATATAAGGCGGATTCGTGCAAACGACGCTGTACTTCTGCGCCAACGTCTGCGCCACACGGATGAAAGGCAGCAGGTCGCCGAAGATCACCTGATTGTACATACTGATCTCGTTTGCCAGCGCGTCAAAGCGGGCATAAATCGCGTCGAAGTCCACCGGCGTGATATTCAGAATCGAGCCGTATTCCTTTGCGTCGCGCATTTCGGTAATGAGCGAATCCATGTCCTTTTTCAGCTTCGGGTCGCCGCCGACAAAGTAATCCACCATATCCGCATTCAGCCCGTTGCTCTCGCAAATGGCATAAACATGGGGCTGGAGCTTTCGGCTGAAAAAGCGGGTGTCATACTGCCGCGCTTTCATCATGACCGAGAAATAGGCGAGCTGCGCCGCACGGTCGTCAATGTCGAGGCCGTAGAGGTCATTTTCGATGATGCTCCGCACTGCGTCCCGGTTCGTGTAGCCGTAGGCGCTGTAAATCTGCATGAGCACGTCGAACATATAAACAAGGATATGGCCGCTGCCCATACAGGGGTCGATGCACTTGAAGTCCTCCGGCTTCAGCGCCTTGTATTCCTCACTGATTTTATCAAGCTGCGCCTGCACCTCTGGCTCCTGCCGGGCTTCTTCCAGGTAGTATTTCCATCCGGCTTTCAGCTCGTCCGAAGAGTGCCCCTCCACCCACAGCCGTCCGAGAGAGTTCTCCACCATATAGCGGACGATCCAGTCCGGCGTGAAAAGCTGCGTGGCGGCGGGAATGTTCTCCTTGGTGATCTTGATGTTCTTCTTTAGGTCGGCAAACACCTTGTCCTTGGGTTCGGTGTTGTAATACTGATACAGCCAGCCGATGATCTGCACCTGGTCTTTCCAGTCATTCTCCGGGATGAGGGTACTCATCTGTTCAAGAACGCTACCGTTGCGGAGCAGGTTGTCCGGGAAAAGCAGTTCGGTATAATCGGCAATTTTCTGGAACATACCGGGCAGAATGGCGGAGAGCGCATTGCACTGGGTAATAATCAGATACTTGAAAAGGGCTTCGTCGTCGTTCTTCTCTTTCAGCGCGTAGACCTTGTCCATGTCCAGCCCGTCAAGGTCAAGATGAATGGCCTCGGCCAGAATCTGCGGTTTGAAGCTCCCTTCGTCGTCCGTGAATACGCGGACGTGGGATGGCAGATAGCCGTTTACCTCCATGAACCGCAGGGCGGAGAAGCGGTTGAACCATGTGTATGCCACTTCTTCCATAACCTGCTCATAGTCCTCGCGTTTGATCTTTGCGATCAGCGCCTGCCGCTGCTTCTTTTCATCTGGAGAGAGCAGACGCCCGTTTACGCTGTCCGCATTGGCGTCAACGATCTCTTTTTCGGTTATTCCGAACTGCTGCGCTTTCTGACTGACGCGGGAGATAAATTCCCGCCGCGCCCAGACAGCGTATTTTTTAATTGCGTTCTTATCCATGGGTTTACCTCCATGTGTTTAAAACTCGGTTAGAATACCCCTGCCGGTTTTCTTGTGGAATTCCCATTTATGCCCGGTAGGACTAACAACCTTACTCAATGCAGAAATTTCAGCAGCTGTTCTTTCGCAGAAGTTTGGCCTGTTCAGCTTATAGTTCCGGACAAATATCTGCGCACAATCTTCCATACTCACATCAAAAGGTGGGTAGAGTGCCATCGGAACCGTTTTATACGAGAGTTTCCCATGCATATAACTCAAGCTGATTAGCTTTGAC
>Ga0268263_1001335_pt1 | contig 22604 bp, 25 predicted proteins | sample Biomet5_FD_190358 | JGI IMG/M metagenome (GOLD analysis project Ga0268263, IMG submission 190358) | Microbial communities from bioreactor (seeded with sewage sludge) at LBNL, California, USA - Biofuel metagenome 5 (SPAdes) (version 4) | ecosystem: Engineered > Bioreactor > Anaerobic >... | reverse complement strand
CATAGTTGAGCCCCACGGCGCGGGCCTTGATGGTGATGCCGCGCTCGCGCTCCAGCTCCATGTTGTCCAGAATCTGATCTTCCATGACCCGCGCGTCCACCGCGTTGCACTTTTCAATGAGGCGGTCCGACAGCGTGGATTTTCCATGGTCGATATGGGCGATGATGGAAAAATTCCGAATGTGGGATTGATCGGTCATATTATTTCAATTCCTCCAGGGCGGCTTCCGCCTTGTTCGTGAGAATCCTGAGTTCGCCGAGAAAGGCCCGGGCCGCGTCCGCCGCGGAGTCCCGGCCCATGGGATCGTCCGACCGGCCCAGCAGATAATCCGCCGTGACGCCGTAATAATTGCAGGCGCGGCAGACAAAGGCGAGACCGGGCTCTCTGGCACCATTTTCGTAATGGCTCAGCAGGGCCTGACTGATGCTGAGATCCGCGGCCACCTTACGCTGGCTGTAGCCGTTGCGGCGGCGCAGTTCGGCAAGCGTAACAGAAAAAGAACGCTCCAAATCCATCAGCTCCGTTTCAGCCGGTTCAACCGGCTATTTGATTACCGACCGTAATTATATCGGCGCCGGGGACTTTTGTAAAGTGGGAAAACGGGGCCGACGCGCGCTTTTTTTTTACGGGGGCGAAGCGGAAAACAGGAAAACGGGGAAAAATATCATAATCCTTGAAAAATGCCTGTATGCGTGCTAAAGTAAAAATGTTCGGTATTATCTACTTTTGAATAGAAAATAAAACAATAATCGGAGGTACAGTCATGTTTGAGAATCTGATCGAGATTTTGAAGGCCAGTCCCCGCAAGATCGTCTATACCGAAGGTACGGACGCCCGCATTCTGGAGTCCGCCGCCAGACTGAAGAAAGACGGCTTCCTGACGCCCGTGCTGGTGGGCTCACCCGAGGCTGTCAAGGCCGCTGCCGCCAAGGGCGGCTTCGATATCGCCGGTCTTGAAATCCTCGACCCCAACAACTACGACCGCTTTGACGAGATGGTTCGGAAGATGGTGGAGCTCCGCAAGGGCAAGATGACCCCGGAGGAGTGCGCCGACAACCTGAAAAAGAGCAATTACTTCGGCACCATGCTGGTGAAAATCGGCGTGGCCGACGCCCTGCTGGGCGGCGCCACCTATTCCACCGCCGACACCGTCCGCCCCGCGCTGCAGCTGATCAAGACCAAGCCCGGCGCCCATCTGGTGAGCTCCTGCTTCATCATGGTCCGCGGCGACGAGCTGCTGGCCATGGGCGACTGCGCCATCAATATCGACTATCAGGACGATGTGGACAAGGCTACCGGCGAGGTGAAGTTCTCCGCCGCCGATAAGCTGGCCGAGGTCGGCGTGGAGACCGCGCATACCGCGAAGAAGTTCGGCATCGCCCCCAAGGTGGCCTTCCTGAGCTACTCCACCAAGGGCTCCGGCAAGGGCACCAGCGTGGATCTGGCCCGCGATGCCTGCGAGAAGTGCAAGGTCCTGGTCCCCGAGTACGACGTGGACGGCGAGATGCAGTTCGACGCCGCCGTGTCCCCCACCGTGGGCCAGCTGAAGTTCCCCGGCAGCAAGGTCGCCGGCTATGCCAACACCTTCATCTTCCCGGAGATCCAGTCCGGCAACATCGGCTATAAGATCGCCCAGCGCCTGGGCGGCTTCGCGGCCTACGGCCCCATCCTGCAGGGCCTGAACGCCCCCATCAACGACCTGTCCCGCGGCTGCAACGCCGAGGAGGTCTATCAGATGAGCATTATCACCGCCGCGCTGAAGTGAAAAATAACCGACACCGACAAAGGCTGAGCGCCCCTTTTCTTTTGAAAAGGGGCGCTTTTGAGACTGTCAAAAAAGCATTTTTGACAGTCTCAAAACGCCGAATTTTTTGCGAAACCGTGTCTTCGCAAAAAACGTCGCTCCGCTCCCCGAACCCTTGCTGCGCAAGGCTTCGGCGGCTATTTATTTGAATTGAGGCGGGGCTTCGCCCCCCTCACACTTCCCCCCCGCGAATTACTCGATTTTTCCTTTTGGGGAGTTTTTTGACAGCCTGAAGAGAGCCCCTTTTCAAAAGAAAAGGGGCTCTCTTTTTTTTGGGGGGGGGGGAGCCCCGCACACGGGGATGTTTGGGGCCTTGCGGATCGGCAGGTCAGAACATACCGTCCGCCCATTCCAGCGCGTCAAGATAGACTTTGAGCATTTCGCGCTCCGAGATGCCGTATTCGCGTGCGAGCTGCGCGGCGGCGTCCCAGTTCCCGCGCTCATAATTTTCAGCGATCTTCAGCAGATCCGCGCATTTCCCCTCGCGCTTCAGCAGCGGTGAGGAAATGCTCTCGCTGAGCTGGGTCAGTTCCACGACCTCCTCCATCGGAATGCCCACGATGACGTCCATCAGGGAAAACAGGCCCAGCATAAAGAGAGAATTCCGCGCCTTTCCCATCCCGGCCAGCGGGGCGAGGGACTCAAGAAAGTGCCCGCGGATCAGGGAAATCCGGAAAAGCTCTTCGGGCTTTTCTTTTGTCAGCTGCTGTATCGTGAGCAGCGTCACATATTTCCGTATGTTATCCAGACCGAGAATGGCCAGCGCATGATTGACGCTCCGGACTTCATACTGGAGATCGTAATAAGCGGAGTTCACCAGCCGGAGCACACGGTAGGTCAGCACCGGATCGTTGCTGATGGTGGCGGCCAGCTTGCGGTAATCCGCCATTGGGTTCGCGATCATGCGGATCAGCTTGAGCTGATTGATGTACGAAGGAGCCGCGTGGTTCGTACTGCAAATTTCAGGTTTGCTGAAAAAATACCCCTGATAGTACGAAAACCCCATTTTTTTCGCGTCGGCGTACTCTTCCCGCGTTTCCACCTTTTCCGCTAGAAACCGCACGCCCCGGCGCCCCGTTTCATGGAGCGCGCGGTTGATCCCGTCGAACTCCTTTTTGACGCCGCCATGCGCGTTGGACTTGATAAAGTCGATTTTTACAATATCCGCGAGAGAAAGAAGGGGCTTGCTCTCCGCGGACAATTCAAAATCATCCAGAGCCAGCAAATACCCCTGCTTTTTCAGCTTTTCACAGGCCCCGAGAATTTCCCTGTGCGGCCGGACGTCTTCAAGCACCTCGATCACAAGATGGTTTTTCGGGAGTATCGTGGCGACTTCGTTCAGAAGCAGCTTTTCCGTAAAATTAATAAATGCCATGCGATTCCCGGTCAGCCTTCTCGAACCGATATCCATGCTGAGGACGATGGTTTCCGAGGAAGACCGGTCGGGGTCCGTGCCGTCGTATTCCCGGCTGCTCTCGCTTGAACGGTACAGGAGCTCATACCCGTATAAACTCAGTTTGTTGTCAAAAATTGGCTGACGCGCGAGGCATGTTGACAAAGTATCGCCCTCCCCCTTAACCACAAAGCCTATACCCCATAGTCTTTATCGGCATTTTTTGGCTTCACTTTAGGCCGGCACCGATAAAATCCGGCAAAATTCGCCGGAATACCCAAGACGGACCGCGGCGGGTTCAAGATACGGCCGCGTTTGGGTATCCTTGCCGTCTTTTGCCGTCCGGCAGGCAACAGGGGCTAAACTTTCTCCACAAATCAGCCGATATAATAATCAAAGCGCTTCCTCATTAAAGTGCCGTGGAGAAAGGAAATTAAAAAATGAAAAAGTGGTTGGAGAATCTGAAAATTTCCAGAAAGATAATGACAGGATTTTTGTTCACAATCATCATCGCATTGATCGGGGCGGCAATCGGTACGGCCGGCATACTTAATGTCCGTAATAACGGAACCATGCTCTATGAGGAGAACACCCTTGGACTGAGCTATCTGGGCTCCGCTTACGCCGACTTCAATAATGCGAGGTACACTTCCCTGAGGCTGATCACGGCGGAAACGGAGGCCGATAAAAACAGCTGCGCCACGAAAATAAACGACCTGTGCGACAGCGTGGACAATCTTCTGACGAAGTATGAAGGCACCTATCTGACTTCGGAGGTTACCGACCAGTACAGAAATACGAAGTCGGAATGGGCCGAGTATAAAGCCGGAATTCAGCAGGCCGTTCAGACGGGAACCGTCAGCGCGGAGACATCCGGATTGGGCGATACGCTGGAGAATGAATTCATACAGCTGATGAATGTGGACGCGCCTGACGCGAAGGCGAAATGCGACACTATCACCGCCTCGGCACGAAACGCCATCCTTCTGATGGCCGTTTTGGGCGGGATAGGCACCCTGCTGGCTATCCTTCTGGGAGTCAGCATCTCCAAAATGATCAGCTGGCCTGTCCAGCGATTCACGATGTTCGCCAAAATGATGGCGGTGGGGGATCTGGATCTCGCCAAGTATGTGGATGAGCGGTATAAAAAGGTCTTCTTGCGGAAAGACGAAATCGGAATCCTCGCGAACGCGTTCAATGATGTGGCGGTCAACACAATCGAGCAGGCAAAAGAGATCCAGGCGATCGCGACCGGCGACCTGACGACGGAGGTTGCGATCCGGTCTGAAAATGACGTCATGGGGAAAACGATCTCCAGACTGGTGGAGGAATTGAACAACCTGGTGGTATCCATCTCGCTGTCCGCCGAGCAGGTGAATTCCGGGGCCAAGCAGGTGGCGGATTCCAGCACCGGGCTTTCCCAGGGCGCGACCGAGCAGGCCAGCTCCGTGGAGGAACTGTCCGCGTCCATGGAAGAGATTACCTCCCAGACCACGCAGAACGCGGAAAACGCGCAGAAGACCAACGAGCTGGCAAAGGGTATCAAGAAGGACGCGGAGGCCAGCAGCGAACGGATGGCCGAAATGCTCAAGGCCATGGACGAGATCAACACCGCCTCCGACAACATCAGCAAGATCATCAAGTCGATCGAGGATATCGCCTTCCAGACGAATATCCTGGCGCTCAACGCGGCGGTGGAGGCGGCCAGAGCCGGGCAATACGGCAAGGGCTTCGCCGTCGTCGCGGAGGAAGTCAAGAATCTGGCGGGAAAATCCGCGAACGCGGCAAAGGAAACGACCGATCTGATCGGCAGCTCGATCAACAAGGTCAACGCCGGAACCAAGATCGCCAACGAGTCCTCCGAGGCGCTGAAGAAGATCGTGGAGGGCGTTTCACAATCGGCCGAGTTTGTCGCCGAGATCACGTCTGCGTCGAACGAACAGGCGTCCGCGCTGGAGCAGGTGAGCCAGGGGATCATGGAGATCTCGCAGGTCGTGCAGAGCAACGCCGCCGCGTCCGAGGAAACCGCCGCGGCCAGCGAGGAGCTCTCCGCCCAGGCCGACGAATTGAAAAAGTATGTCGGCCTCTTCAAAACGAATGACAAAGCGGCATCGCAGGACGGCAGACCAGTTTCCGCAAAGTCCAGAACGGTGCTGCCCGCGGATGGCGCGCACGCCGATAAAAGGCCGTAAGACTACGGCTTTCCGGCCGTGCCGACCGCCCCCGGCTTTACGCGAACCTCCGCCCCGTGTGGAAAAACCGCACCGGGGCGGAGGTTTTTGCTTTATCAGGCCGCGGCACGGGATCGGGACCGCCGCGCGCGCAAAATAAGATACTCCCCGCGGTCCCTGAGCTGCCTCAGGGGCCGCGGGGAGCGAACTGCGCCGGGGCGGTGTTATTTGCGGAGCAGATTGTTCACGTTGATGATCAGACTGATCCTGCCGTCGCCAAGGATCGTGCAGCCGGACACGCCGTCCAGATTCGAGGCGATTTTCTGGATGTACTCGGGGAACGGCTTCACCACCACCTGCTGCTCGCCGATCAGTTTATCGACGAAGATGCACAGGGTGCTGGAATCCGACTCGATCAGCACCAGGATGCCGTCGGCGATATCGGTGATCGCGGAATTGATGCCGAAAAACTCATACAGGCGCAAAATCGGATAGCACTCTCCGCGGATCATGATCATTTCGTTCCCGTCCGGGTCGATAAAAACGTCCTTCGCATCCGGCACAAACGCTTCCCGGATGGCGACCATGGGGACGATAAAGCTGAGCGGCCCGACGATAAGCCGCATGCCGTCCACAATGGCGAGGGTCAGCGGTATCCTGATCGTAAACACCGTCCCCTGACCCGGCCGGCTTTCCACAAAGATGGAGCCGCCGAGCTTTTCCACGCTTTTATGGACGACGTCCATGCCGACGCCGCGGCCGGAAAATTCCGTCACGCTCTCTTTGGTGGAAAAGCCGGGAAGAAAGATGCAGGAAAACAGAGCTTTGTCGGCCACGCCGCCGTCCGCTTTTTCCATCAGCCCCTTCTCCACCGCCTTTTTGAGGATCGCCGCCCGGTCGAGGCCCGCGCCGTCGTCGGAGACGGTGATGACGACATCCTCGCCCACGTTCTTCGCCTCCAGCGTCACGCGCCCGGTCTCCGGCTTGCCCTTGCGCAGGCGTTCCGCGGGAGTCTCGATGCCGTGATCCACGGAATTGCGGATGAGGTGCATCAGCGGATCGGACAGATTGTCGATGATGTTCTTGTCCACTTCGGTCTCTTCGCCGATCAGGACCAGATCCACCTTTTTCGACAGCTTTTTGCTGGTGTCCCGGACGATACGCTGCATTTTATGGAATACCGTGGACAGCGGCAGCATCCGGATCGACATGACGATGCCCTGAAGCTCGGACGTCAGGTTCTTCAGCTGGCGCGAGGCGGTTTCAAAATTACTGAGCTGAAGTCCGGCCAGATCCGGATTTTTCGTGACCATGGCCTCCGTGGTGACAAGCTCGCCCACGAGGTCCAGCAGGCTGTCCAGCTTGTTGACGTTGACGCTGATAAAGTTCTGCCTGACGATGCTTTCCTGGCCGGACGGGACCGCGCCGGGCTTCGCCGCGCTTTCGGCCGCGGGCCTATGGGCGCGCAGCTGTTCGGGCAGCTCGTCATTGTCGTCTTCAAGGGGGATCACGCTGGAATTCCGGAGGAAGAGGGTCTCCGCCAGAACCTTTTTCAGGGTATCCGGGTTTTCGCCCGACTGAACGTACAGCGTAAAGCCGCCGCTCACGATCGCCTCGCGGGACGCCTCACTCTCCAGGTCGTCCGGCTGGTGGACGATTTTCACGCACAGTTTTTCCAGGGCCTTGACGATCCCCAGCGCGCGGATCTGCTCCATCTGGCAGCCGTCGTCAAACTGCACCTTGATTTTATAGCAGGGGCGGCAGCCCGCGGGCTCCGGCGCTTCGGCGCCTGCCGGCGGCTGCGCGGCAGCGCTCGCCGCCGCCTTTTTCTCCGCGCCGTCCGCTCCCGGCATCTCCTTCACAAATTCCTCGATCCCGCTGATGATGTCCGCGGGATCCCTGTCCGCCTGCCCGCCGGACTGGAGCTTTGACAATTCCAGCTTGATAAAATCCACCGCGCTCAGCACCATGTTGAAAATGCCGTTCCAATCGGGGCAGCGATCCCCGAGATCCCTGATCCTGGAAAACAAATCCTCGACGGAGTGCGAGATCCTGTAAAGATTGTCAAAGGACATCATGGAGGAGGAGCCCTTGATGGTGTGCATGATGCGGAAGACCTCGTCCACCTGCCCGGAATCAAGGGAGCTGTTCTTCTCCCCCTCCAGCAGCAGGCCCTCCAGATTATCAAGGAGCTGCTGGCTTTCAAATAAAAAGACCTCAAGTAATGAATCGTCGCGCATTTTTTCACCCGCTTTTTATTTTTTCGCAGAGAGGACCGCGCTCAGCTCAGCTTATTCAGGGCGGACAGCAGCCCGTCCTCCTTGAAGGGCTTGACGATGAACCCCCTGGCCCCGGACAGCACCGCGTCGCGCACGATCGCTTCCTGGCCCATGGCCGAGACCATGATGACCCTGGCGCCGGGGTCCATCCCGATGATCGCCTTCAGGGCGTCGAGCCCGCCCATCACGGGCATCGTGATGTCCATGGTGACGATATCCGGCGAAAGCTCCCTGTATTTTTCCACCGCGACGGCGCCGTTTTCGGCCTCGCCCACGACGTCGAAGCCGTTTTTCGACAGGGAATTCTTTATGGAGATACGCATGAACGCCGCGTCGTCGACGATAAGCACTTTTGCCATTTTTTAGTTCCTCCGAAAATAAAAATTGTTTTTGCCGGCAGGTCTCAGCCGGACTACAGGTACATTTCCCCGTGACCGATGGTTTTTATCTTCAGCTGCCCGTTTTCGGCATTGAGCTCGACCGTGCGTCCGTAAGTGCCGCCCGTATCCCGGCGGGTGAGCTTGATCCCTTCGCTTTTCAGCGCGGTTACGCACATTTCAACATTGCGCTGCCCGATCATAAAGATATCGGACTGGCTGCCCAGCGCCGAAAACATGTTCGCGCCGCCCGCTATTTTCGCAACCATGGAATTCCGTCTGGCGCCGCGGGCAAGCATGCGCCGGATCAGCTCCGGCACCCCGGTGTCCGCGTATTTCGCCGGATTCGATACGACGCCGGCGTCGTGCCGGGGGAGAAGGATATGCACAAGGCCGCCTATCCGCGCCGACGGATCATAGATCGCGACCCCGACGCACGACCCGAGCCCGATCGTCGTGACAATATCGGGGGCTTTTACCACCTGAAGATCGGCGATTCCTACCACCACCGTGCTCACAACGAAGCAGCTCCCAGGCGGTCCATGAGTTTTTTATAGGATACGCGGTCGGGCAGGAGGAAGAAATCACAGGCGATGCTGTCCATCACATTGGAAAAGCTCGTCCTGAAAAACAGCGCGGAGTCGCCCGCCTCGCCGCATTCGATGGCCACGATGCTCAGCACCGAGCCGACCATATCCGCGCACACATAGGGTATGGACGGGATGATGACCAGCCCCGTGAGCGAGGAGATCGCCGAAAGATAGGAGCCGGCGAGAATGTTCATCACCTCGCCCAGCGCCGACATGCCCAGCTCGGTCAGGCTGTCGGCAGACGCCCCGCCCGCCGCGCCCCCGCGCCCGCACACGACGCCCGCCATGTTGCAGGCCTCCTTCATACCGAGGATCATCATGATCTGCCCCGTGAGATCCCCGGACATATCCACGACGCCGCCGACCACCGGCGTGTCCGGGGAGCCGGACATGCTGGGGATGTCGGCGAGGGGGACGATCTCAACTTTCGGAAGGCTCATTTCAATTTTCTCCCCGAGCAGGCCAGAAAGCGCCGTCGCGGCATTTCCCGCGCCGATGTTGCCAAGCTCGCAGATCATGTCAATCTGAGCCGGATTAATTCCATCCATACTGTTCAGCAAACGGCTCCTTCCACATTCTTTTTCCCCGGATGACGGGGAAATACCATTACTCAACTAATATTTCGTAATGATTTGCCGATAAATTAACTGCAGAGAGAAAATATTTGTCCGGTTCGCAGCGGCGCGTCCGCTCCGGCGCCGTGTGAGCGCGGAACGCGGGGATAAAAAAGGGGGGTCGGCGGAGAATGCAGAGGATTCCGAGCGGCAATGAAATGGAAAAGGGACCGGTCCTCGTTCTGAACCCGCGCGGAGACCTCCGGGTCGGCTGCGGGCTCAGAACCGGCAGCGTCGTGAGGGCGACGGTGATCTTTGCCTCGGCTTCCGCCGCCCATCTAAAGCTCGACAGCGGCGCGGTGATCAGGGCCGCCCTGGAGGGGACGGCCGCGCCGGCGGAGGGGGAGGAGACGCTGTTTCTCGTCCGGGAGAATGACGGGCGGCGGATCGTGCTCACGCCTGTCGGGGCGCCCGATACCGGATGGACGGGGCCGGGCGGCGGCGGGGAAGCCGCCGACCCGGCGCAGCTCCCGCCGCCGGCGGAAGGCGGACCAAGGCTGCTGGATGCCATCGGACGCTGCGGCTGTGCGCCCACGAAAGAGCTGGCCGGCGAAGCGGCCGCAATCCTGGCGGAGTTTCCGGAGGCGCTGGCGGAAACCGCGGTGGTCATCGCGGCGGGCGGCCTCGCGCCGGAGGCGGAAAACATCGGGATCGGAAACGCGCTGAACCGGTCGTCCTTTCAGGCGGGACAGGAGCTTGGCCGGATCGTAAGCTTGCTTTTCGCGGGTTTGCCGGAGGAAGCGGAGGCCGCGCGGGCGAACGCGCCCGAGGGTCAATCTTGGGATCGGTCACCGCCTGAGCTGTCAGCGGAGGCCGCGCGGGCGAGCGCGCCCGAGGTCCGGGGCCGGGCCGGAACGGATTTCGAAATCCCGGGCGGCGGCCCGGGCGGAAAACAAAAATTCGACCCGGAGGCCGTCTCACGTCTGGCCGAGGAACTTTTCGCCCGCGGGGGTGAGGGCTGCTCTGGAAAAGAGCTGAGAGAGGCGGCGGTTGGTCTTCCCGCCCGGATAGACGCGCTGCGCCGGCTTGCCGAAACCGCGGGGGACGCCGGAGCTAGGGACGCCGGAGCTAGGGGCGCGGGAACCGGGGGCGCCGGGGCGGGGGACGCCGGCCGCCTGACCGGCCGCGTCGCGGCGGCGGTGAAATACATGAGCGCCATACCCGGGTTCGCGTACGTGCAGATCCCGCTCCTGTACCGGGGCGCGCCGGAGACCGCGGAGCTGTATGTTCTCAGGAGAAGAGAGCGCCGGCGCGGAACGGAACAGGGAGAGCTTCGCGCTATTCTCGCGCTGGACATGAAAAACATGGGGCATGTGGAAACGCTCCTGCGCTTCTCCGGGCGCGGCCTGACCCTGCGGTTCACGGCGGACGGTGAAAACCAGGCGAAATTTCTGGCGGAGCGGTCGGGTCAGCTGCGCGGGCTGCTTTACCGGGCCGGATACGAGCCGCTGGAGATCAGCGCGGCCGTCTCGCCGGGAAAGACCGGCCCGGCGGGCGCCATGGAGGCGCTCAGGCGGGAGGGACCCGGCGGGAGCGGGAAGATCGATCTGAAAATATGACCGAATATCCCGCCGGCGCGCAAAAAGGATTCAATTACGCGGGAGGTTGTGATATACTTTGAAAAACGACCGTGCGGGCTACGGGGAGGAAATCCCCCGGGAGATTTACGACGCGGCGGCGCTGCTCATCCGGTTCCTGGAAAAACTGGATGAGGAATACGCGGGGGAAGGACGGATTCGGGATGAATGAAATATCCATGGACGGCGTCGCGGACGCGGCGGGAACCGCAGCGGGCGCTTCGGGTTCCGCAGCCGACGGCGATCAGGCCTTCGCGCTGCTCCTGTCCGGCCTGATTCAGCAGCAGGCGACGTCGCTGCTCTTCAGCGGGTCGTCCGATTCCGGCGGATTGTCCGGCCTGTCGGGCTCCCCGTTCGGCTCCGATACGGAGCTTGCGCTGATGGCCGCCCTGTTTTCAAAGGCATCGGACGGCGGCGGGCTTGATCCGGATATCGCGAAGCTGCTGCTCAGCTCGCTGACCGGTATGGGGCTGAGCGGCGATACCGATTTTCTCCCAACGGCTTCGGGGGAAGCCGCCACGTCCGCGGATGCGGCAGCGGGGGAGGACGAGAAAACAGCCGCCCCGGTCGGACAGGCCGCCGCCTCGCCGGCACAGGACGGGCAGGCGATACCGGCCAGCGCATGGCTTCCGACATCGCCGCAGATCACCGGGGATGAGAGCGACCGCAGCGCAGAACTGCTGGACGACGTCATCGGGCAGTTCCATGTCGAATCCAGCGAGAGATACCGCCCGCATAAAAACGGCAGCGATACCTACTGCAACATCTTCGTCTGGGATGTGACAAGCGCGCTGGGGGCGGAGGTGCCGCACTATGTCGATGCCAAGACGGGCGCGCCGAGAACCTATCCGGATGTGAGCGGAGCCACGGAGCTCAACGCCAACGGCGTGTGCACCTGGCTCGCGAATCAGGGGAGCCGGTACGGATGGAAGGCGGTCAGCGCGCAGGAGGCCCAGAATGATGCCAACAACGGATATCCCGTGGTGGCCGCGTGGAAAAATACCGGCGGAGGCGCCGGTCACGTCCAGATCGTATGCCCCTCGAAGGACGGGGAATACGACAGCGCGCGGGGCGTGTCGGTGGCGCAGGCCGGCGCGAGAAACTATGAATATGCCTATACTTCCGCGACGCTGGGCGGCAGCAGGCTCCCGGAAACCAAATATTACGTGCACGCATAGGGAAAAATGCAATAGTCCGGCCCCCTTCTCCCGCCCGGGAGAAGGGGGCCGGACTCAGCTTGTCGGAGAAGAGCCTGAATACCCGATTTTCAGCCGGACCTAAAGTTTGCGCGATTCCTCACGATAATCATAGTGAAAGAAAGGTTTCGCGGGATACGGACGGCCCGGCGGCTGGCATACCGGCCCGACGGGCGAAAGGAGGACAGGCGATGTCTGACGTCAGTTCGGCATACAGCAGCACCTCAAGGATTACGGGGCTCTATTCAAATCTGGATACCGACGCGATCGTCAAGGACCTGCTGAGCGTGGAACAGACCAAGGTCGACAAGAAAAAGCAGGAGAAGACAAGAGACGAATGGTACGGGGACGCGCTTGCTGATGTGAAGACGCTGGTGGACGATTTCAGGAAGACTTATATCACCTCGGGCGGGACCGGGAGCATGCTGTCGTCGGCCACCTATAAGAACTTTACCACGAAAATCACCGGCGGGAGCGATTCCGCCGCGGAGGTGAGCGGCACCACCGGCGCCCTTGCGGGCAGCTATACCATCAATTCGATCAGCCAGCTGGCAAAAAACGCGGGCGTGTCCAGCAGTCAAAAAGTCTCGGCGGACGGAATAAACATTTCGGAGAGCAACACGGTGAAGCTTTCCGCGCTGAATCTCTCCAATGCCCTGGAGTTCGATTCCAAAGGGCAGGTCTCCTTCAGCATCAACGGCGAGGAATTTTCCTTTGACGGGGACGATACGCTGCAGAGTATGATCAACACGGTAAACGCCGACGACAAGGCGGGCGTGACGATGAAATACAGCCGCCTGACGGATACCTTCACCATCACCGCCGACGAGGGCGGCGCGGACAGCGCCGTCACCATAAAAAATCTGTCCGGCAACGCTTTCGGCGCGGACAGCGCGTTCGGCATCGCAGCCGGCAGCACCCAGACCGACGGCTACGGGTCAAAGGGCCAGGATGCCGTTTTGTCCATCGAGGGGGTCCAGGTCACCAGGGCCAGCAACGACTTCACCATCGACGGCATCACCTATTCGCTGAAGAATACGACGAACGAGGCCGTGACCTTTTCCGTGAGCCGGGACGTCTCGTCCACGGTGAAATCCGTACAAAAATTTATTGACGATTACAACGTCCTTGCGGGAAAGCTGGGCGCCCTGCTGGAGGAGAAAGATTATTCCAGCGATTATCCGCCCCTGACCTCGGACCAGGAAGACGACATGAGCGAAAACCAGATCACCGCATGGAATGAGAAGGCAAAAAGCGGGCTGCTGCGCAACGACGGCGACCTGAAATCTTTCCTGCGAAGCATGAAAAGCGCCTTCAGCTCGGTCCTGGGCGGAACAGGGAAGAGCGCGTCGTCCATCGGACTGAGCGCGGCGAATTATTTCTCCTCCGACTCGGGGAATATCGTTGTTGATCAGGATAAGCTTACCGCGGCTTTGGAAAAGGACCCGGACGCGGTCATTTCGATGCTCACCAATTCCGGCGACAGCCAGAAGGGGCTGCTCTATAAAATGTCCGATTCGGTGACGTCCTACCTCGACAAGGTGAACGATTCCATCAAAGCCAACAACAAGGCCGTGAGCGGTACGGGCGGCCTGGATGATAAAATAGAAGATATGGAAGACGATCTGGATGATGACGCGGAGAAATACTACAACAAGTTTTCCGTGATGGAGACGGCCTTAAGCAAGCTGAATTCACAAATGAGTATGCTTTCCTCCCTGTTCTCATCCTGATCCGCCGCTTTTCGGCGGGATAAAGTAGCTTTTGGGAGGGTGCGAGATGCAATATATGGGACGCGACCCCCGCGGGGAGTATTTGAAGCAGAACGTGATGACCGCAGGGCCGGCGGGCCTGCTGGCGATGCTTTATGACGCATGCGTGAAAAACATCAGGCTGGCCGGAATTTCATACGAAGAGAATAAGGACATCGGCGCGGCCAACAATTACCTGCTGAAAGCGCAGCAGATTATCAGCGAGCTGATAAGCTGCCTCGATATGAATATCGGGATTTCAGCCGACCTCCTCCGGATCTACGAATTTATGCTGCAGGAGCTGCGGGAAGCCAATATCAAGAAGGACATGGCGAGACTCGCCCCGCTGATCCCGATACTGCAGTCGATGCGCGATACCTGGCAGCAGGTCGACGGCATGCAGCGGAAAAACATGACGGTGGAGTGCTGAACATGGGCGTTGAAGACGGCGGGAACGGCGTGCGGACCGCACAGAGGGAGAAGCTGCGGGCAGCCCAAAAATTGCTGGAAATAGCCGAAAGGGGCCTTGGCCCCGAGACGATGGAAAACGACGAAAGAATCACGGAGCGTTTATCGGCCCGGCAGGAGGCCATGGACCGGCTGCTGGCGGCGGATCGGACGCTCAGGGAGCTTTCCGAAAAGGGAGACGCGGCGGGCCGAGGGCCGGAGGCGGATACGGCGCTTGCGGAGGAAACCGACAGCCTCCTCCTGAAAATCGCGGACGCCTACCGGAGAGACGCGGAAGAGGCGCGGGGACGCATGCGCCGGTATCAGGACAAGCTTCTCCAGTTGAAAGCCCATAGGATGAGGCTCTCAAATTATCTGAAAGACCGAGGGGGAGCCGAAGGACGACATTTTGAGGCGCAGGGATGACCAGGCTTCCCGCGGCCGGCGCGGAGGGGGAGACAAGTGAAGGTAAAAGAGCTGGCGACTTCCCCGGATAGCGCTGTCAGGGATTTCCCCAGGGTCCGCCGGGGCGGCGCGGCGGACCTGCGGCAGCCGTTCGGGCGGCAGATGGACACGGCCGCGGCGGAATTATACGAGGAACACGTCGGGGAGCTTGCCGCGCAGATCGAAGAGCAGGGCAGGCGTCTGGCCCAAAGGGCGGACGTGGGGGAGCTGGAACGCTACCGAAGGCTGATCGCGGAGCTGCTGAATGAAGTCGTCTCCAACGCCTATGCGTTTCGGAAGGAAAAAAGCATCGACGCCAAAGGTAGGATCAGGGTCTGCGCCACCATCAGCAAGATCAACGGAAAGCTGGACGAGCTTGCCGAAAAAATACTGGACGGTACCAGGGACAAACTTGAAATCATCAGCAGGGTCGACGATATCAGGGGCCTGATCGTCGATATCCTGTTTTAAAAGAAGCCCGGCGGGTTTCCGCCGGGAAATGGGAGGGGAGCCGAAATGCAGGATGTATTATTGACCGACGCCACCGCCGCGCCCGGGACGGACAACGAGGAGATCCGCGGGAAACACATGGTGTTTTCCGTATGCGGCGTGAACTACGCCATCGAAATCGAATCTGTGACCGAAATCATAGGGATTCAGCCGATCACACCCGTACCGAACCTTCCGGGCTATGTCAAGGGGATCGCCAACGTGCGGGGAACCATCGTGCCGGTGGTGGACATGCGCGCCAAATTCGGGCTGGAAAGCGTGGCCTACGACGAGCGGACCTGCATCATCCTGGCCAGCAGGGACGAGATCAATATCGGCCTGATCGTGGATGCCGTCGAGGATGTGATACAGCTCGCTCCGGAGGATATCCTCCCACCACCCAGGGGCAACACGGACGGCAGGAACAAATACCTGAAGGCCATCGGGAAGTATGGAGACAAGGTGGAACAGATTCTGGACATCGCCAAAATTATGGACGCCGGCTGACGCGGACGCTGACGGGGAAAGAATCACATGGATTTAAATGAATTCGACTTCAGGCGCATCACCGACTATATGCTCACAAACTACGGCATCAACCTTGAAAATAAGTCCACCCTGATCAACGGGCGGCTTTCAAATCTCGTGCTGCGGTCCGATTTCAAAAGCATCCACGAGTATGTGGAATACGCGCTGAACGACCGGACCGGCGAGGAATTGAGCAGACTCGTTTCAAAGCTCACGACCAACTATACTTTCTTTATGCGCGAGCCGCAGCATTACGACTATCTGGAGAAAACCGCGCTGCCGGAGCTGCTTGAAAAAAGTTCGTTCGGGGACGTTAAGCTGTGGAGCGCGGGCTGTTCCTCGGGCGAGGAGCCGTATTCGATCGCCATGACGGTAAAGAGAATTCTGGAATCCAGAAACTCAAAATGGACCGCGGAAATACTGGCCACGGACATTTCGGACAAGGTGCTTCAGCTTGCCCGGGCGGCGGCCTATGAGGAGATGCAGCTGAAAATGCTGGGGCCGGAGGTCAGGAAAAAATATTTTACCGTCCTTCCGGACGGAACCTTCCAGGTCTCCGAGGATCTCCGAAAAATGGTCCGGCTGGAAAAATTCAACCTGATGAACGATTTTTCCAGATACTATCACAAGTTCGACATCATTTTCTGCCGCAACGTCATGATCTATTTCAAAAACGATAAGCGGGAGGAGCTGGTGCGCAGGTTCTACGACGCGCTGAAGCCCGGGGGATACCTGTTCGTCGGCTCGAGCGAGACGCTGCACGGCGTTGAAGCGCGCTTCAAATTCGTGAAGCCCGCCATCTATCGGAAACTATAAACCGGCCGGGTTTCATCCCGGCCGGTTTTTTAGCCATTCAGAACATGCGGCTGGCAAATCAGAAAAAATCTGACAAATGTTTTTGCCAAATCTATCACAATTCTACAAAATTCGACAATTTTGTAATATTTATGTAGACTTCTGCAAAAAATGGTGATAACTTGTAACCAACGACGCAGCAGAACCGTCTTTTGGAGGGGAATGAGATGTGGGATAAGCTGTTTTCAGCGGTGGACTGTCTGAGCCAGGGCACCGACGCCACATGGCTCCGCAATGAGGTGATTTCCAACAACATCGCCAACGCGGACACGCCCGGTTTTAAAGCTTCGCAGGTGCGGTTCGAGGATGTCATGGCTTCCGCCATCGCTTCGGACGGGGGGCTGGAAATGAAGACGACAAATCCCGGCCACCTGCAGAGCGATCTATCCGGGACCGGGGCCGTTCAGCCCGAGGTGACGACGGACAGCACCACGTCCTATCGGATCGACGGCAACAATGTCGATATCGAGGCCCAGATGACGGCGCTGGCGCAGAACAGTCTGGAGTATTACACGTTCGTCAGCAAGATCAATACCGAGTTTGATAAGCTGAATATGGCGATAAGGGGGAATGTGTAGAGAATAGTACCGGTGATCCGGTTGCGAAAAAAATATAGTTATCTGATTTTGCTCTTAGCAAACCTGCCGTGAGGCGGGGACGCAAAGCCAAGGGTCTATGGTTTTTATCTGGCTATAGACAGCCGGCTGCCAAAATTCGGATGTGGATATGGGCGCGGGCCTGGGTTCTTCCGTGAAACCGGGTGCTTGCGGGTCCATTGTTTTTTTGCGGGCTGAAGATGTCAACTGAATTGGAATCAATTGAAACCTCCGACACACATATCCATAGCATCGAATTCATTTAGGCGGCTAAATGGATTTTTTTTGTTCCCTTTTTGCGGTAATGAGTTTTTGAACGGGAGGCAGTGCCATGGGATTTCTCAGCTCTTTGGAAATAAGCGCCTCGGGACTGACGGCGCAGCGGCTGCGCATGGATGTGGTGGCCGAAAACATCACGAACGTCGATACCACGCAGACGGACACGGGGGAACCTTACCGCAGAAAATATGTGGTTTTCAGCGAAAAACAGGACGCGCAGGCCCCCTTCTCCGCCTATCTGGAAGGCACCGGCGCGGAAAAAGCCGGGGGCGGTGTCCGGGTTTCCGAGATCGGAGAGGATCAATCGGATTTCAAACTGAAGTACGACCCCACGAATCCGGGCGCGAACGCGGACGGATATGTTGAAACACCCAACGTGGACCTCGCCCAGGAAATGGTCGATATGATGTCCGCATACCGCTCCTACGAAGCGGACGTCACGGCCTTCAACGCGACCAAGGATATGGCGGTCAAGGCCCTGGAGATCGGCACCTGATCAAAAGACAGGAAAGAAAGCGGGCAACAAGCATGAGCAGTATCGCGGCACTTTCGGCGCAGTACGCCGGAGAAATCGGCGGCAGTTCCGCGGGGCTTCTGAAGGGCAGTGCGGATCAGGGCGAAGGGGGCTTCGCCGATATCCTGAACAACGCCCTGAACCTGACGGAAAGCACCGAGGCACAGAACGACAGTTCCTCCCTTTCCCTGCTGAGCGGTCAGACGGACGATATCGCGCAGGTCCTTATCGACGCGCAGAAGGCGGAAACCGCCCTGAGTCTCACCATCCAGCTGAGAAACAAACTGATGGATTCCTACGACGCAATTATGAATATGCAAATATAACCCCTTATCGTCCAATATCTTCTTCGTGATAATAGACGGAAACTTTAGCGGAAAATTGCAAGTATCACTAAAAAAATTTGCGCGGATGCAAAAAGGAACTTTTCTGAAAGGAAACGCTCATGGATGTCGAGGATATCACAAGCCTTATCGGGGTGCTGGCGGCGGTCTGCGCCGTCGTTTTGGCGGCCTATTTCATCACCCGCTTCCTCGCGTCCGGCGCCCGTCCGGGAGGGCAGAAGCCGCATTCGCTGAAGCTGATCGACAGGTTCGCCGTGTCCAAGGACAAGATGTTCGTCCTGATCTCCGCCGGTCAGAACGCGTACCTTGTGGGGGTGACGAATCAGGCGATCACGCTGATCGACACGGTGGATCTTTCGGAGGTCCAGGGGCCTGAACAGCCGAAGCCGGCATTTCACGTCCAGGGTTTCAAAGAAGGGGATTTCCTCTCATTTCTGAACCGCGTGAAAAACAGGACCGGCACGGGGGGAAACAGCGCGGCGGACGATCCCGGCGGTTCCTAGCGCCGGCGGGTCCGGGTTTGGCCGCGGAGGGCGCGGCAGCATGGCGAAGGGGAGGAGAAGGGATTGAGCCGTACTTTTAAGATCCTTGCGACGGTCTGTCTGACCGTCTGCATCGGATTTGCGATATCGGCGGGGGCGATGGCCGACACCGGGGATACGATCAATAAAATATTCGGCAGCAACACCGATACGCTGCATATCGTGATCCTGCTGACCGCGATCATGCTGATTCCCACGCTGCTGATCTGCATGACCAGCTTCACGCGGATCATCATCGTGCTTTCCTTTACCAAAAACGCCATCGGCATGCAGAACGTGCCGCCAAACCAGGTGCTGATAGGACTGGCGCTTTTTTTGACGTTTTTTATCATGCACCCGGTCATCACGCAGGTCAACGACACCGCGTATGTGCCGTATTCGGAGGGACAGATCACCACCGAGGAGTTCGCCCAGAAGGCCATGGTGCCGATCCGCGGGTTCATGCTGGAGCAGACGTATAAGGACGACCTGAGCTTTTTCGCGAAGCTGGATCACATCGAAAAAGCCGACGACGTGTCGCAGATCCCCACCAGGGTCGTGATCCCCTCTTTCCTGACCAGCGAGCTGAAAAGAGCGTTCCAGATCGGTTTCTTCATCTACATCCCGTTTATCGTAATCGATATGGTGGTGGCGAGCACGCTGATGTCGATGGGAATGATGATGCTTCCGCCCGCCATGATATCGCTGCCGTTCAAAGTTCTGCTTTTCGTCCTCGTGAACGGCTGGCAATTGACGCTGGGGACGCTGATCAAGAGTTTTGTCTAGAGACGCAAGGCTTTGCCGAAAGGAGCTGCATAATATGATTACTCAGGCCGAGGTGGTCACCGTGATGAAAAACGCGGTGCTCACAACGTTGAAATGTTCCGCGCCCATGCTGCTGATCGCCATCGTGATCGGTCTTATCGTGTCCATTTTTCAGGCGACCACCCAGATCAACGAACAGACGATTTCTTTTGTCCCCAAGCTTGTCGGGATACTGCTGGCCATCCTTTTGTTCGGCGGCTGGATTCTGGGAAACCTGACCGATTTCACCCGGGACCTGTACCAGTCCATTCTTTCCTGCGTCGGCTGAGCGCCGGCGGCGGAAAATACACGCGGATCGGACGCCGCAGCGGAAACGGAGGGCGCGATGACGGAGCTAATCAATCAAATCGGCAATCACTTCGATTACTCGCTGCTGCTGTTTTTGCGGGTGAGCGGAATCCTGATCCCATCCCCCATCTTCGGGCGCAAAAATGTTCCCAAAATCGTCAAGGTCTCGTTTTGCCTGGCCCTGACCTGGCTGTTCCTCTCCGCCTTCCCCTTTCCGGAGAACTGGACCGGCGCCGCGTCGCTGCCCGGGTATTTCCTGATGTGCGCGAAAGAGCTCCTGTTCGGCGCGGCGATGGGCTTTATCATGACCGTGTTTTTCGACCTTGTCTATTCCGCCGGGCAGCTCATGGATATGCAGATAGGCTTTGGCATCGTCAGCGTGTACGATATCCAGAACAATTCCCAGGTGCCCGTCGTGGGCAATCTGCTGAATCTCGTCCTGCTGATCCTCTTTTACGGCGTCAACGGGCATCTCAAGATCATCGCCATCCTCTACTCGACGATTGAGAAGGTCCCGATCGGCCATGTCGTCGTGGGCACCAATATCGTCATGGCCATCTGGGAGGCGTTTTCGCTGTCCTGCGTCCTCGCGGTCATGGTCGCCATGCCGCTCCTGGCCGCCGGCATCGCGATGGAAATCGCCATGGGCGTGCTGATACGTTCGGTGCCCCAGATCAACATGTTCGTGATCGGCATTCCGGTCAAGCTCTTCGTGGGCCTCGCGGTATTCGCGGCGCTGGTCCCGTTTTTCGCGGACTTCAGCAGGACGATCTTTTCCCAGATGTTCAGCGCCGTGGAAAACGCGTTCAGTACGATCGGAGCGTCGGCTTGAGCAGTCAGGACAGCGGCGAAAAAACTGAAAAAGCGTCCAAAAAGAAGAAGGAAAAGGCGAGAGAGGAAGGCCAGGTCGTCAAGAGCAGGGAGATCGGCACGGCGCTTTCCATCGTCACGCTGACCGGCTTCCTGTACATCGCCTGGGACCGCTTCCTTGCCGATCTGTCGGCGGTGCTGGGCAACGACCTTTCGGCGGACCGCGTCGTGTCCGGATCGGTGTCGGTCGACGCCAACACGGTGATGCGCGCGTATGCCCAATCCCTTTTGGACGGGCTGAGAATCCTGTGGCCGGTCCTGGTGATCGCGCTGCTGTGCGGTATCCTGGCGGACGTGCTGCAGACGGGATTCGTTTTCAGCACGAAGGCGCTGGCGCCGAAATTCAGCAGGATCAATCCCATCGAGGGCTTCAAAAGGATTTTTTCCGGCCGCACGATGGCGGAGTTTGTCAAAGCGATGCTGAAGGTCGTCTTCCTGTGCTATTTCACCTATTCCGAATATCTCGGCGCGATGAAGGGCTTTCCCGCCCTGATGAACGAGGGCGTGGGCGACGCTTTTTCAGGCTTTATGAAGATCGCGCTGAGAATCGCGCTGAAGATGGGCGGCGTGCTTGCCGCTATCGCGGGCGTGGATTATCTCTACCAGCGGTGGAGATATGAGAAGGACCTGATGATGACCAAGCAGGAGGTCAGGGAAGAGTACAAGCAGATGGAAGGCGACCCGCAGATCAAAAGCGCGATCCGGCGCAGGCAGCGCCAGGTCAGCAGGATGCGCATGATGCGGCAGGTGCAGGAAGCCGACGTGGTTATCACGAACCCCACGCATTACGCCGTCGCGATACGGTACAGGGAGAACGAGGACGGCGCGCCGCTGGTGCTGGCCAAGGGCACGGATTTTCTGGCGCAGAAAATCAAGGAGAGAGCGAAGGAATGCAAAATCGAGATCGTGGAAAACAGGCCGGTGGCGCGGGCCCTTTACCGGAGCTGCGAGATCGGGGATGAAATACCGCGGGAGCTGTACCAGGCGGTTGCGGAGATACTGGCGTACGTTTACAGGATGAAAAACAGGGTTAGGAGCGGGAGCAGATGAAAGCGGCCGATATTTTCATAGGCGGCATTGTCCTGGCGGTCGTCATGCTGATTATTATTCCGCTCAGCCCGGCCGTCCTCGACATCCTCCTGATCATCAATATCACGATGTCCATTTTTATCCTGCTGGTCACGCTTTACATCAAGGAGCCCCTGGAATTTTCCATCCTGCCGACGCTCCTCCTGATTATCACGCTTTACAGGCTCGCGCTCAACGTGGCGTCCACAAAGCTCATCCTCGGCAACGGCGGCAACGCCGGACAGGTGATCTCCACCTTCGGCAGCTTTGTGATCGGAAGCAATCTCGTCGTCGGCGTGATCGTGTTCCTGATTATCATCGCGATTCAGTTCATCGTGATCACCAAGGGCGCCGAGCGCGTCGCGGAGGTCGCGGCCCGGTTTACGCTGGACGCCATGCCCGGAAAGCAGATGGCCATCGACGCGGACCTGAACACGGGGGCCGTCGACGAGGCGACCGCCCGGAAAAGACGGCTCGACATCCAGCGGGAAGCCGATTTTTACGGCGCTATGGACGGCGCCAGCAAATTCATCAAGGGCGACGCCATCGTCGGCATCGTCATCACGCTGATCAATATCATCGGCGGGCTTATCATCGGCGTGGCGATGGACGGGATGGCATTTTCCCAGGCCATCAGCGTGTACACGCTGGCCACCGTGGGCGACGGACTTGTCAGCCAGATTCCGGCGCTGCTGGTGTCAACCTCCACGGGCATCGTCGTGACCCGCGCGGCGTCGGAAAGCAGCTTCGGCGTGAATGTCGCGGCGCAGCTGCTGGGCAAACC
>Ga0268263_1001332_pt1 | contig 22653 bp, 18 predicted proteins | sample Biomet5_FD_190358 | JGI IMG/M metagenome (GOLD analysis project Ga0268263, IMG submission 190358) | Microbial communities from bioreactor (seeded with sewage sludge) at LBNL, California, USA - Biofuel metagenome 5 (SPAdes) (version 4) | ecosystem: Engineered > Bioreactor > Anaerobic >... | reverse complement strand
CTGCTCGACCTGAACCGAGGCCGCGGCCTGTGCCTCAGCTTCGTCCTGGGCGGCCTGTTCGGCCTGCCGTTCGGCCTGCTGCTGAGCAGCGATGCGTGCTTCCTCTTCGGCCAGCTTACGCAGCGCCTTGGTCTTGCGTTCGGCTTCCAGCTTGGCGGCGAACTCGGCCATCTTCGCGTTGACGTCGATGCCTTGGCTCTCCATGTCGGCGGCCGTCTTGATATCGATCTTTCGGCCGGTCAGTTTGACGGCCAGGCGCGCGTTCTTGCCGCGCTTGCCGATGGCCAGCGACAGCTGGCTCTCATCGACTATGACAGTCAATCCACGCTCATCATCGGTCGGCAGCACGCCAATCACTGCGGCCGGCTTGAGCGCGTTTTTAACCAACTCGATCAGGTTGTCGCTCCATTCGAAGATATCAATCTTCTCGCCTTTCAGCTCCTCGATGATGACGTTAACGCGTGAACCGCGCGGGCCGATGCAGGCTCCCACCGGCTCGATGTTGGGATTGTGCGACAGGACGGCCATCTTGGTGCGCTCACCAGCCTCACGGGCGATCGCCTTGATCTCGATGATGCCATCGTAGATTTCAGGCACCTCCTGCTCGAACAGACGCTTTACAAGGTTGGCGTCGGTACGCGAGACGAGCACCTGGGCCCCTTTTGAATCTTTTGATACGTCAGTGATCACGACACGGATGCGCTGACCTTCGAAATAATGCTCGGTAGGCATCTGTGCCGATTTAGGCATCATCGCCAACGTCTTGCCCAGGTCGACCAGGCAGAACTTCTCCTCTACCGACTGCACGGTGCCGTAGACCAGCTCCTGCAGCTTATCGATGTATTCGTCATATACGACCTGCTTGGAAGCTTCCTTGATCTTCTGAAGCATGACGTTCTTGACTAAGGTGACCGTCGAGCGTCCGAACTCCTTGATGTCGGCCTCCACCTCGTACATATCGTCAAGTTTCAGCTCGGGGTTCTTGGCCTGTGCATCCTCCAGGGATATCTCCAAAGCATCGTCCTGGACGTCGGCGACCACTTTGAACTGATGATAGACATGGATGTCGCCGGTCTCGGCGTTGATGTCGACCCGGACCAGGGCATCGGGGTCACCGCAATGCTTGCGGTAAGCCTTGGCCAGTCCTTCCCGCAGCGCGTCGACGGCGATGTCATCGGAGACCATGCGGTTGTCCTCGATCTCTCCTAATGCCTTAACAAGATCCTTGATATTCATACCTCAGTGCCTCCACACTCATACTTTAACGGCCAGCCTGACCGAAGCGATCCGGCCGTGCGGTATTTCCATTGTCTTTGCGATGCCTTTGACGCTGTATCCCAGCATAAGCTTTTCGGCATCGCAGGCCTTCAGCTCGCCGTCCAGCTCGTCGTAACCCTGATAGCCGCCGTCGAACTTGACGTGAATGTAACGACCCACGGCTGCCTGTACCTCGGCCAGCCCGTCCAGCGGTGCCTCGGCGCCGAATGAACAGACATCCAATTGATAGGCCTTGTCGCTGGCCGGATGTTCATCAAGCCATTGCGACACGGCCGTCGAGACCTTCTCGCAGGTATCCAGGTCCATCGTTCCGTCAGCCCTCTTGATCATCAGGCGAAGCACGGTGCCCTTGCCTTCGTTGACGATCTGCAGCTTATGCTGCGCTATGCCCAGCCCTTCCAGCAGTCCGCCGATGTCCGCATCGAGTTTATCCAATCCGCTCATGTTCCTCCATCAAAAACTAAGGAGCGGAATCTCCGCTCCTGTTTCTCTATCCTTGGCTATATTACAACATAAACCATCTTTTGGCAAGCCTTTTCAGAATCCTTGGCGCTGACGGCGGGTTCAGATATTGAAAGTCAATTGATCCTCGGCAGACAGGCCCTCGAAGCACCCTAAATCCTTCATGACACCCATCTGCGTGTCGTTGACATGGCCTCGTTTCTGGAAGTCGTCCTGGCTGATGAACGGATGGTCCTGGCGGGCCGCCACGATGGCATTGCCGACGTTGGCCCCCAGCCCGTCGATGGCCGTGAACGCCGGCAGGATGCCGTGGTCGTCATCAGGGTCGACTGCAAAGTCGGTCCCCAGGCTCTTCGTAATCGAAAGGTTGTTGAAATGATATCCGCGCAGGTACATCTCCTGGGCTACCTCCAGCACCGGCTCCAGCGCTTCTTCCTTGCTGGTTACTTTGGCGGTACCGTCGTTCATACGTTTTTGGATGTCATAGAGACGCTGATGGATTGCCGCCTCCCCCGCCAGCATCGTTGCCAACTCATAGGCATCGCAGCGCAGGGAGAAGAACACCGCATAGTATTGGGCCGGATAATATACTTTGTACCAAGCGATGCGTACGGCCATGGTAACGTACGCCACGGCATGCGCCTTGGGGAACATGTACTGTATCTTCAGGCACGAGTCGATGTACCAGTCCGGGACGCCATGTTCCTTCATGGCTGTTATCCATTCCGGCTTCAGGCCCCGTCCCTTGCGTACGAACTCCATGATGTCGAACGCCTGGCGGGCCGGCAGACCTTTCTGAATGAGATAGCGCATGATGTCGTCACGGCATCCGATGACTTCCTTCAGCGTACAGATATGCTGGTCGATGAGGTCCTTGGCGTTGTTGGTCCATACGTTGGTGCCGTGAGTCAGGCCTGACAGCGTCACCAGTTCGGCGAATGTCGATGGCTTGGTCATCTCCAGGATGCGGCGAATGTTGTGCGTCCCGAACTCCGGCAGCCCGGCGGCACCGTTGGTCTCGTGATAATGGCCGTCCGGGTCGATTACACCCAGCGCCGCAGTCGAGTTGAACAGCGACAGCGTCCTGTCGTCATGCATCGGGATGGACCGGGGATCGACGCCGGTGTATGTCTGCAGCATCTTGACGGCCGAAGGGTCGACGTGGCCCAGTATGTCGAGCTTCAGGATGTTGTCATGCAGGTCGGAGATAGCGAAATGGGTCGTCTGCCAGTGCGAGAACGGGTTGTTGGCCGGATATTGAATCGGTGTGAAGTCATGGATCTCCTTGTCCCTGGGTATGACCACGATGCCGGCCGGATGCTGCCCGGTGGTCCTTTTGACGTTCTCGCACAGCAGCGAAAGGTAGTTCATATAGGCATTGGAAAAGTTGGGGATTTCCTTCTCCTCGCAATATCCTTTTATATAGCCGTAGGCCGTCTTGGCCGCCACGGTGCCGATGGTCCCGGCACGATAGGCGTACTCGTCACCGAAGATCTCTTTGATCATCATCTGGGCCTTCTCCTGGTATTCACGCGGGAAGTTGAGGTCTATGTCCGGGACCTTGTCGCCGCCGAAACCCATGAACGTCTCGAACGGTATGTCATGTCCATCGCCATACATCTCCGCTCCGCACCGCGGGCATGCTTTGGGCGGCAGATCGAAACCGTCGGCTACGGAGCCGTCAGTGATGAACTCGCTGTGATGGCAGTGCGGGCAGATGTAATGCGGCACCAAGGGGTTAACCTCGGTAATCTTGGCCATGGTGGCAATGAAGCTTGATCCTACCGAACCACGCGAGCCCACTATGAAGCCATCCTCGCTGGCCTTCTTGACCAGCAGGTAGGCGATGTAGTACTGGACGGTGCGACCGTTTTTGATGACGGCGTCAAGCTCCTTGGTGATGCGTTTGTCCACGATGTCAGGCAGCTGATCGCCATATATGGCATGTGCGTTCACGTAGATAGCCTCGGTCAGCTTCTTGTCTGATCCTGGGATCTCCGGGGTCAGCAGCTGCTGGACGATGGGATAGATGCGCTCGATGGCGTCAAGCAGCTCGTGGGGCTGCTTGACGACGATGGATTCGGCCAGCGCGCCGCCAAGGAAGGAAAACTGGTCCAGCATCTCGTCAGTGGTCATCAAGTGCTGGTCCGGGCCAGTAAATCTGACGCGCTTATCATGGTTCAACGGATAAAGCGGATGCCGCGATGCTCCGATGCGCTTGGCCATGATGTAGATGTCACGGGCGATCTTCTGGGAAGGATCAATATAATAGGAGTCATTGTCGGCAATCACTTTCTTGCCCAGCTTCATGCCGGTATCGACCATCGCCTTGATTATGGTGCGGATGCGCTCGTCGGTGAAATCACTGCCCTGTTCCTGCAGAGGACGGTAGTTGGTGACCGGCTGTACCTCGATGAAGTCATAGAAACCCATCGCCTGCTCCAACTGGGCCTGGCTACGGTTGGCAGCCAGCTCGAAAAGCTCGGAATACAGGTTCCCGGCACCTAATAGGATGTTGCCGCGCTGGCGGCGCTCCGCGACCTCGCGGCGGGTGATGCGCGGCTCGGCAACAATGTCGCTGTCGGCTTTCTTGGCATTTTCTTTGGCGAAGTAGGTCAGGTATTTGGTATGCGACAGACTAACCAGCTCATATATGTCCTTGATGCCGGCCATGTTGCGGGCCAGGATGGTGACATGGGTTGGCCGGGCCTTCTTATAGATCTGCGGATCCTGCTCTTCCTGCAGCTGGCGCAAGGTCAGCTGCGGATAACCGGGGATGTCGCCTACCATCTTGACGAAGATCTGGGCCAGCACGTCGGCGTCATAATCGCCGCGGTGGGCGCTCTCGTCATCGTATTCGACCCCATAGTTGTTGGCGATGAGTCCCAGGCGGTAGTACTTGCGGCTGGGTATGATCTCCTTGGCCAGGTTGAGGGTATCGATACAGGCGTTGCGCAGCGGCCCGATGCCGACCTGACGCAGCTGTTCGTTGAGGAAGTTGAAATCGAAGGCCGCGTTATGGGCGACGATCACCCGATCGCCGATGAAGTCGAGCATATCGCGACAGGCCGTCCTGAAGTCAGGGGCCTGGGCAAGCATGTCTTCGGTGATGCCGCACTTCTGCTGTGTGAAGGCGGGCAGCGGCACCGGCGGCTTGATGAACATCTGTTTGTGCGCGGTTATCTGGCCATGACTGACGATGGCACCGCCGAATTCGATGATATGGTCGTATTGTGCCGACAGACCTGTCGTCTCCAGGTCGATGATCGCATACTCCAGGTCCTTCATAGGCATGTCGTTGGGATTGTAAACGATGTCGAGCCGCTCGTCGGCCATCGCCATCTCGATGCCGTATACCACCTTGAACGTGTTTCCGGGATGCTTCTTGTCGATGTCCAACAGCGCCCCCTGGGCGTCAGGATAGGCCTGGACCACGGCCGTGTCGACGATGGCGACGCCGTCCCAGCCCCAGTCGAAGGCCCGTTTGACGATGTCGCGGCATTCTGCCACGCCATCCATCTCGCTTTTGTTGGTGTGGGCGTGCATCTCCAGACGTCTGATACCCGGGTGCTCGTCATGGCGCACGAAAGGTTCGGGATCCATGATCTCGATGTCATCCGGCTCGATGACGAAGTCACGCTCATATTCATCGTAGGCTACCTTGCCATAGACCGTCACGAATTGGCCTTCCTGCAGTTTGTGCATCTCCTCGCTTGACAGGTAGCGGTTCTCGAAGCGCTTGGCCATGATTGCATCGGTTGTGTCAGACAGGTATATCTTCTGGAACTCCTTCTTGCTGCGGGTGGTGGTATAGATGATCTGGAAGATCTTGCCCTGGCAGCGCACCAGCGATTGCTCCTTGCGCAGGGCACGCATGGGGACCATGAGGTATCTGTCCTTGGCGATGTCCTTGTTCTGGTAATTATGGCGGAACGTTCCGAAACGGCCCTCCGATGAGGATATGGAGGCGGTCTTGGCTGGACCGGCGGCCATCGTCATCACTGCCGCCGGGGCCGTCATAGACAGCACGTCGTCACCGACTGGCTGGCCGGCCTTGACGGGCAGCGTTATTCCGACATCATGCAGAAAGGCGGCCGTCTTTTTTAGCAGCTCCGAATCAGGGCATTCAATAAGCACTGCCGCATCGGTCAACTGCGGTATGACGTTTCGCAGCCGCTGATCATCGATCATCTCACTGAAAAGGCGCAGATAATTCATGAGTTCGCCTGTCTGGATGACAGCGTCCTGGGCCTTGATGACAAGGTCGACATCCTTGTGCAGATACGCGCCGAACAACCGGGCCGTACAGCCATAAACGGAAGCTGGCAGCAGCCTGTCGTTCTGGATGGTCACCGTCACGCGGTTTGTTACGCTGTGATAGACGGCCGGCATCATGAAGGCATGACTGAAAGAATCACGCATCGCGGCATCGAGGCCGATCGTCGTCAAAATGGCTAGGATGTCCATCTCATTTCACCATCAGCTTGAGGGCCTCGGCGGCCGCCTGCTGTTCCGCACGTTTTTTGCTCGAACCGACGCCTTTGCCTAGACAGATGTCGTCCAGGTATACTGCAACTTCGAAGACCGGATTGTTGGCCGGGCCGGTGGCAGAGAGCAGCTTATATGAAAGAGCCTTGCGGCTTTCGGCTTGCACATATTCCTGCAGCCGGGTCTTGCTGTCGACAACGTCGATGGCTTCCGGGTGCACGATGCGCGGCTTGATCGCCATCTGCAGCACCTTCTCGGCCCGCCTCATGCCACCATCAAGGTACAAGGCACCTAAAAAGGCTTCGAAAGAATCGGAAATCAATGAATCACGGCTTCGTCCGCCTGTCTTCTCCTCGCCGACACCCAGCTTGAGGCATTGGTCGAGGCCCAGGCCGCGAGCCGCTTCCGCCAACGTCTTTTCGCATACCAGCTGGGCCCGCATGGTGGTCATCTGGCCTTCGGAGATCGGCGGATCCATCTTAAAAAGCTGCTCGGTGACCCACAGTTCAAGCACCGCATCGCCCATGTATTCCAGACGCTCGTTGTCGGGAATGGCGCCCAGGTGCTCGTTGGCATAGGATGAATGATAAAAAGCGTTGTCGATCAGCGCTTGATCGTCATATTGGATACCTTTTTCCCTGAGCCAGTCGATGATCTCCGTAAGCCGCCACCTCCATCGACGTTAAGTCTATCACATTATCCGTCCGGATATCAGTCCAGATCGAAGGAAGCATGATCCTGGGCTTCAGCAAGCCTTTTTCTCAGGCCGCTGTTGCCAGGCTGCTCGATATGCGGCATGATTCCCTTGGCATCCTGACGTGCCGCCTCGAGCAGATCCTGGTCCAAGATGATGTTGCCCAGGGCGAAGACAGGCAGTCCGCTCTGCCGATAGCCAAGCATGTCTCCCGGGCCGCGGGTCTGCAGGTCGTAATAGGCAATTTTGAAACCGTCATTGTTCCCTGCGACCATCTGCAGCCTATCCAGGGCCTCCGGGTCATCGGAACCAGTCAGCAGCCAGCAATGCCCCGGTCTGGTTCCCCGGCCGATACGACCACGCAGCTGATGGAGCTGGGACAGCCCGAAACGGTTGGCATCATAGATGACCATCAGGTTGGCAGCCTTGACATCGACGCCCACTTCGACCACCGTGGTCGTAACCAGGATGTCGATCTGATGGGCGGCGAAGCGGCGCATGACGTCATCCTTGTCGTCCTCATCCATCTGGCCGTGCATCAGCCCGACTTTGTGACGTCCCCGATAGAACTGCTGGAGATTGGCATATACTTCATTGACGTTGCGGATCTTGTAATCTTCGTTCTTCTCGATGGTGGCACAGACGACGTACATCTGATCGCCGCCCTGCAGCAGCGGCTCGATGTCGTCGACCAGGGCCATGAAGCTGTTCTTGCGCACCAGCACGGTCGTCACCGACTTGGCGCTGTTGGGCATGGCGGTAATCGTGGAGACGTCCATGTCGCCATATAAGCTGCTTGCCAAGGTCCGCGGTATCGGCGTGGCCGACATCATCAGGACGTCCGCCTGCCGGCCCTTGTCGTGCAGCGCCTGGCGCTGCTTGACGCCGAAACGATGCTGTTCGTCCGTCACAATCAGTCCGAGACGGTCGAATACGACCTTTTCCTGGAACACCGCATGGGTGCCGACCACCAGATCGGCCTGTCCGTCGGCGATTTGATCAAGGGCCTGCTGACGCTGAGCAGCCGACAGGCCGGCATGCAGCAGGACTGTCTTGAGGCCGGTACCGGCAAAGAAGCGTCTCATGTTGTCATGATGCTGGCTGGCCAGGATGGCTGTCGGTGCCATCAGCACGGCCTGATAGCCTGCCAGGTGGCAGGCATACATCGCAATGAAAGCCACGATGGTCTTGCCGCAGCCGACATCACCCTGTAGAAGCCGGCTCATGGACCGTCCACTGGCCATATCGGCCAATATCTCGTTTACAGCCTGACGCTGGTCGTCAGTCAGTCTGAACGGCAGACGTGTGATAAAGGCCTCGATAGCGTCTTGATCGAAGTGTTTGGCGGTCTTGCCATCCTGCTGCCATTGGCTGCGCCTATCGATCATCAGGCACTGGAAGACTAGGAATTCCTCATACTTGAGCGTCCTGAGCGCTTTCATCAGGCTTTCCTGGTCGGTTGGAAAATGAACCTGGCACAGGGCCTGATAGCGCGGCATGCAGCCCCGCATCACACGAAGCTGCTCGGGGATGACATCGACCAGCTCTTTCTCATGCCTGTTCAACAAATCATGCTCGAGGTCGCTGAACCAGCGAGCCGGCACCTTGTCCTTAAGCGCATAGACCGGCTTGATGCCCAGCTGCTCAGCCAGCGGCTGATCGTTCATCTGCAGCGCCAGCACCGAACGGCGCCCCTGATACTTGCCGACGATCGTGACGCGGCTGCCTACGGTCTTGTGGGCCAGCCATGGACGATTGAATATCGAGATTCGCAGATGCTCGAAACCGGCATCCGCCTCGAAGCTAACCAGCGACTGGCGGCCCCGGTAATAGACCAGCTTGGGGGCGCTTATGATCACGGCCTCGAAGGTGATCCTTGTATCGACCGTCCACTGCTCATATGGGATCTGCTCGAAACGGTCGTATCGGTACGGGAAAAACTGGATGACGTCGACGGCATCCTCGAGGCCCAGCTGTTTGAGGGCCAACTGTTTTTTTGGTGTGATCGTAACCGTCATGGCTCCCCTTTCAAGAAAACGGTCCTTGCGAACCGTTTCACTGAGCTCATTCTACGCCGATGATATATGAGTAGATGGCCTGTTTGCCGGCCACCACCTGCACGTCGATGTGATACTTGTCGGTGATGAAGCGCCCGACCTCATTGGCAGTGCGCTCGTCGACCTCGGCGCCATAGATGACCGTGACGATGCTGCTGGAGTCATCGATCATCTTCACCAGCATCTCTTTTGTCGTCCGCATCAGATCGCCGGTAGCGGACACGATGTCCTTACCAAACAGGCCGATATAGTCGCTGCGCCTGATTTTGACACCGTTGAACATCGAATCCTTCACGGCGTATGTCACCTCGCCGGTCTTGACGCTTGATATCGCCTGGTTCATCGCTGCGACGTTGGTCGGCAGGTCGCTTCCCTCATCGTAGGCGATGCAGGCGCTGAGCCCCTGCGGGATGCTCTTGGACGGGATGATGGTGATATCCTGATCCGCCAGCAGATCCTGGGCCTGCTGGGCCGCCAGGATGATGTTGCCGTTATTTGGCAGGATGATGATATGCTCGGCATCGATCTCCTTGATGGCGTTGATGAACGATTCCGTCGAAGGGTTCATCGTCTGGCCGCCGGAAATGAAGTGGGTCACGCGCATGCTGCGGAACATCTCCTCGATGCCTGCTCCGTTGCAGACGGTGATAATCGCATATTTCTCATGGACGGGGGCCGCGGCCGCCGTCTCCTCATAGGGTTGCGACATGTTCTGGATGCGCACATCGGTGAACTCGCCGTACCGCTGCAGCTGGTTCATGACGTCGCCGGGCTGCATCGAATGGAGGTGTACGTTCATCTCGCTGTTGGCGCTGGTAACGGAAAGGGCGTCCCCCATGCGCGACAGGGAACCTTTGATGCGCTCGATGTCGATTTCCTGGCTGGCATAGCCGTTGAGCATGACTTTGATGTCGATGCAGTATCCCGATTCCTTGGGCTTGGCGGATGCCGCCTGCGGCGCGGCGGTCAGCTTGGCCACCGGTTTGCCCTGCCAATACAGGTCGAAGCCATCCAGAATCGCGCAAAGCCCTGCTCCGCCGGAATCAACAACGCCAGCCTCCTTGAGTACCGGCAGCAGCTCCGGAGTTCGCTGCAGCGAGATGTCGGCCGCCTTCTTCATCACGGCAAACAGCCCCGCCAGCTCAGCCGCCGGGTCTTCAGCGTATACGCGTGCCGCCTCAGCAGCATCGCGGATAACGGTGAGGATCGTGCCTTCAACCGGTTTCATGACGGCTTTGTCAGCCACACGCGACCCGTTTACGAAGGCACGGGCCAGTTGGCTGACGTCAGCGGTAGGCAGTCCGGCCAAGACTTGGGCGAAGCCCTTAAAGATCTGCGACAGGATGACGCCCGAGTTCCCTCGGGCTCCCATCAGCATGGCTCTCGACAGGCTCTTGGACACGTCACCCATGTTCTCGTTCTTGAACTCGAGAGTCTGGGCGACGCCCGAACCGAAAGTCATGTTCATGTTCGTCCCCGTGTCGCCGTCCGGCACCGGGAAGACGTTAAGCGTGTTTATCTCTTCATGCCTGTTCTCAAGGTTGTTGGCGGCACTGGCCAACATATCCTTGAAGCAGGACGTATCTAGCTCGTTCATGGCGGGCCCTCCTAGTCGATGACCTTGACGCCCTGGACGAAGACGTTGACGGACTTGAAGTCTACGTCGAGCGCTTTGCCGAGCTCATATCTCACTTTTTCCTGCAGTTCGTGGCATACATTGGTGATGCTGACGCCATAGCAGACGATGACATACAGATCCAGCCTCAGTCCATCGTCACTTTGTTCGACGACAATACCCTTGGAATAGTTCTCCTGCTTCAGCAAAACGGCCAACCCGTCACGGAAGAACTTCTTGGACGCCATTCCGACGATCCCATAGCATTCGCTGGCAGCATTGCCGGCCAATGACGCAATGGCTTCTGTCGAGATGCTGATGTCACCTAACTGTGTCGTTGATCTCATGTCCTACCTCTTTTCGGGCGTCACTGCCCCTGGCCTCCCTCTGACTCGGGCTGATCCCCGGCGGCCGTCTTGGAACCACCGCCCTCGAAATCGGCACAGTTCCGCATCACCGCCACGTTGGCGGAGGCATCCAGGTAGATGCAGGCATAGGGGCTGGTCGATGACGAGATGATCTTGATGTACTGATCCAGCAAAGGAACGGCATCCAATGACAGATACACGCGGTATCCATCATCCATCGTACATTTTATCATATCGCTATCCCAACTTAAAGAATAATCACTGATCTCAGCTATGCGTGAACGAACCTCGGTGCTTACTGCCGCCAACGGCTTGGCCCAGCGGGCGACCTTTTCATCTGAAAAACCGACCAGGATCGGTAGCAGGCTCAGGTCCTTGATGGCGTCCTTCTGCAGATCGACCATCGTTCCATCCGCAAGCACCAGCTGTGGTTCGCTATCATAGCGGTAGCCGATTATTTCGTTCTCGTGAACCGTTACGATGACCCCGTTGTATCGTGTGGTGACGATGTCGACGCTGTCTATCAGCGGGCTCTTGGAAGCCTGGTATCCGCGCCAGCTTCCCATGACAAAGGCGAACTTGGTATCATAGCTCAGGCCAGTCATCTGCAGCACATAATCGTCTGACAGGATGTTGTTGCCGACGATCTTGATGCTTGATATGTCGCTGGCCGGGCTCAAAAGATATGTCACGGCTCCGGCCGCCAGCAGCAATATGGCCACAATGATGACCGCCAGCCATCGCCGATGCACCACGAAACGGCGCCGCGCATCGTCATGCTGACGTTTGAGATGCCTGTTCACAATGTCCTGGCCAGCCTGCAGCTCGTTGACGTCCAGGTTTTCATCAATCACTTTTTTGGCCAATTGAAGCGCTCCACTTCCGGTATAAGGTCGATGTCATAGCTCTCTTTGACCTTGGCACGGATCTCATCGATCAGCTCGACGACCTGTTCGCCGCTTGCTTGTCCATTATTTACGATGAAATTGGGATGTTTAGCGCTGACGGCGGCGCCGCCGTTCTGCTTGCCGCGGTAGCCGATGCCATCGATGAACTGCCAAGCGAACTTGCCAGGCGGGTTGCGGAAGACGCTGCCGGCACATGGCATGTCAAGCGGCTGAGTGGCCATGCGCTTGGCCTGCCGCTGGTCCATCAGGCGCCTGATGGCCACCGGTGAACCGCGGCGCATCAGCAGACGGGCGCTGAGGATTATCCATTCTGGATGCTGATGAAATATGGAAGTGCGATATCCGAACCCACATTCCTCCTTGTCGAGCCAGCGCACCTGATCATCCTGGATGATCTGCACCTGGCTGACGATGTCGGACATGCTGGAGAGATAGGCTCCGGCATTCATGAAAAGACAGCCCCCCAGCGTCCCAGGGATGCCGCTGGCGAATTCCAAGCCCGAAAGGCCGGCTTTCATCGCGGCATAAGCCAAGAAAATGATTGAGCAGCCGGCTTGTGCCGTCATGATGTCTTCTTCTATCGAGAAATCGGCGAAGGTACGTGAGAGCTTGATTATCGCCCCGTCGTATGGACGGTCACAGGACAGGATGTTCGATCCATTGCCTAATATCTTATAATCAACCCCGTTTTTTTTAAGTATGTCTATCACGTTGACCAATGCGAAGCTATTCTTCGGATATATGACCAGCCGGGCTGGCCCGCCGATGCGGAAGGTCGTCAGATCGGACAGTGGTATGTCGGTGTCGACGTGGCCGCAGTTGCGCAGCTGATATAGCAGCCTGTCACTCATCGGCAGCCACCTGCCAGCGCGACCACCAAATCGGCGAACTCGCCGGCGGCCTGCGGATGGGCCATCGCCTTGGCGGCCTGCGACATCGCGGATCGTCTTTGAGGGTCGTCCATCAGTATGTCGATCTGTGCCACCAGCGCAGCGGCCTGCAGCTGCTTTTCCGGCATCAGGACGGCAGCCCCATGGTCGACCATGGCCATGGCGTTGTGATACTGATGGTCGTTTGGCACATATGGGCTGGGGATGATTATCGTTGGCACGCCCAACGTCTGGAACTCGCAGGCGCTGGTGGCCCCGCCCCGTGTCACGGCCAATGCGCAGCGCGCCGCGATCGCCGCTTGATCGATATATGGCAGAACCCTGATGTTGTCAGCCGTTTCAGTCAGATCGGCCATGAAGCCTTCATAGCCCTTCTGGCCGGTGACGTATATGACATTGTACGGCTTGCCAGCCATCATGCGGATGGCGTCCTTGAGCCTCTGGTTGATGCTTAGGGAGCCAAGCGAACCCATTACTATCAATACCGTCGGGTGTCTGACATCGAGACCCAGGCCGGCAACCGGGTCTGGCCCTTCCATGTCGATCCTTAGGCTGGCCCTTGGATTGCCCAGCTCGACGACCTTACCCTTGGGAAAACTGGCATTGGCGCTGTCATAGCATGTGACGATCTTGTCGGCGAACCGGCCAAGGAAGCGGTTGGCCATGCCGACGTATGAATTCTGTTCATGGATGATGGTAGGGATGTGGCGATGGTGGGCGGCCAGCAGTACAGGAACGGTAACGTAACCGCCGAACCCGACGACCACATCAGGCTCGAATTCGGCGATGATGCCCAGACACTCCCGATAAGAAGCAGCCAAAATCCGCAGCCGTGCCAACTTGTGGGTGGCGCTGGCGTTGTTGAAGGCCGCGGCGGTGATGCCTTTGAACGCATAGCCGGCCTGCGGGATGATCTGGGCTTCCATGCGGTCGCTGTTGCCGATAAAGAGCAGATCACACTGCTTATCCCGTATCTCAAGCTCTTCAGCCAGGCGCAAGGCCGGATAGATATGTCCTCCGGTCCCGCCTGTCGCTAAAATGATCTTCATGGTTATAACGTCACCTCACATTGGAAACGACTCATTCAGCGTCGAAGAGCGTACTATCCTTGGGCTGCTTAATTCCAAGATGCTTATAGGCCTTTTCGGTAACGACTCGGCCGCGGGGGGTACGAACGATGAACCCTATCTGCAGCAGGTACGGCTCATATACATCCTCCAAAGTGGTCGTCTCCTCGGCGATGCTGCTGGCCAGAGCTTCCAGGCCGACAGGCCCGCCATGAAACCGGTCGATGATACCCCTGAGATATCGATGATCGACGTCATCAAGCCCGATGGCGTCTACCTTGAGCCGCTCCAAGGCGATATTGGCAATTTCAAGGTCGATATGGCCATCCTTGAGAATCTGCGCAAAGTCGCGCACACGGCGGAACAGCCGGTTGGCGATGCGCGGCGTTCCGCGTGAGCGGCGGGCGATCTCCTCGATGGCATCCTCGTCGATGGCGGTGTCCAAAACCCGCGAGGTACGGCGCAAAATGGTCTTGAGTTGATCGACCGTATAGTATTCAAGTTTGCTGGTGATGCCGAACCTATCACGGAGCGGGGCTGACAGATCGCCGGCCCGCGTCGTTGCGCCGACCAAAGTGAATGGCGGCAAATCGAGACGGATGGAACGCACCCCCTGATCCTTGCCAATGACCACGTCAATGCAATAGTCTTCCATGGCCGGATACAGCACTTCTTCAATCGGTTTGGGCAGCCGATGGATCTCATCTATGAAAAGAACGTCACCTGCCTCCAGCGACGATAGGATGGCCGCCAGGTCACCCTGCCGTTCCAGCGACGGACCGGAGGTGGTGCGGATATGGCTGCCCATCTCATGAGCAAGGATATAAGCCAAAGTCGTCTTCCCAAGGCCCGGGGGCCCGTATAGCAGCACGTGATCGAGAGCCTCGTTACGTTTCTTGGCCGCCGCTATGAAAACCTGAAGGTTCTTCTTCAGGACGTCCTGACCGACGAAATCGTCAAGTGACACGGGGCGCAGCGAATCGTCGTCGTCATGCTGGTCGGCTTCCGGGTCCATCAGACGTTTGTCATCATCCATGTCATGACCCCTTTCGTTTCAGCAGCAGCTTGAGACCGCTCTTGAGATACTCGTCGGGTGTCTTGGCTCCCGATTCAGCCAATTCCTTCTGTATGCCGCTTATCTCATAAGTCTTGTAGCCTAGGTTCTTGAGACCGACCAGGGCTTCATCCAGCGCCGCGTTGGGCTTGGCCGTGCCGGGTTGGTCGACAAGCTTGCCCTTGAGGTCCAGGATGATCTGTGAGGCCGTCTTTGCCCCGATGCCGGGCATACGACGCAGATAGGCCACATCACCTTTCTCGATGGCGGCCACGACCTCTTCATGGCGGCTGTTGGCCAGCATCCTGATTGCTGTCTTGGGTCCCAGACCCTTGACCGAGATGAGACGCATGAACAAACCCAGCTGTCTCTGATCGAGGAAGCCGAACAGCTGCTGGTCATCCTGTCCGAAGGATTGGTATGTATATACCGTCACTTCCTGACCCAGGCTGACCTGATCCTGCTGATTGAAGTTGATGCGATAGCCGACGCCATGGTTGTCGATGATGATACCATCGGCTGAAAGTGAGAATACCGTCCCTCTGATGAATGCAATCATTGGCGCGCCTCGTTTCCACTAAGGATTATAACGTATCAGGGCGTCTTGCTCAATCCATCAAATCGGTCAGTTCAAAGGCGTAGTCGTCGATGTAGACAGTATCCTCGCTCCTGGCCCCCTGCTCGACAAGGGCCTTTTCGACGCCCAGATGGCGCAGCTGGATGGCAAAACGATACGTCTCCTCGCTGTTGGAGAAGTCCACCTGCCGGAATAGCTTATCGACGGCCGGGCCGCTGACGGACCAGTTGGATCCGTCTATGCGTTTGATGGTGAACGGTGCCTCAGATGGCGTGTAGCGGTATACAACGCCCACCTGCTCCTGCTGCTCAAGCGGGAAGGCCGGCGTGCGATCCAGAAGATCGGCCGTCCGGTACAGCATCGGCTGCAGACCCTCTCCGATAAGCGCGGTGATGGGGAAAACCTCCAGATCAGGGTAGGCTGCCTTGAAACGGGCCAGATTGCCTGGAGCCTGGGCACCATCCATTTTGTTGGCCACGACCACCTGCGGCCGGGCCGCCAGGCGGGGCTGATAGCGTCGCAGCTCGTCGTTTATCACATTATAGTCGTTGACCGGGTCCCTTCCCTCTGCTGCCTCCATGTCGATGACATGGATGATGACCCGGCAGCGCTCGATGTGACGCAGGAATTCATGCCCGAGCCCCTTGCCTTCGGCAGCGCCCTCTATCAGACCAGGGAGATCGGCCGCCACGAAGGAACGACCGTCACCAACCTTGACAACCCCGAGGTTTGGCACCAGCGTCGTGAAAGGATAATCAGCAATCTGCGGCCGGGCGGCGGAAATCACCGACAGAATCGTGCTTTTCCCGACAGACGGGAAACCGACCAGGCCGACATCGGCGAGCAGCTTGAGCTCGATGTCGACGTTTTTCTCCTCTCCTTCGTCACCTAATTCCCTGAACTCCGGGGCCGGGTTGCGGCTGCTCTTGAAATGGAAGTTGCCGCGTCCGCCTTTGCCGCCATGGACGATGACGGCTGTCTGTCCGACGTTGGTAAGATCGGCGATGATCCGTCCGTCGCTGTGATCTTTTACAACTGTGCCCTGGGGAACCTTCACGACGATGTCCTGGCCATCGGCGCCATGCATCTTCTTGGTTTTGCCGTTCTCCCCGTCCGGTGCAACCAGCTGTTTACGATAGCGCAGGTCCAGCAGGGTGCTCTTGTGCGTGTCCACGGCGAAAACGATGTCGCCTCCGCGGCCACCGTCACCGCCGAACGGCCCGCCCAGCGGGACATGTGCCTCACGACGGAATGCAACGATGCCGTCACCGCCCTTACCGGCCTTCAGCTTGATATGGGTCTGATCAATGAACTCCATGATATCAACTCCTTATAATTAAAAATCCCCATGCGATGGGGATTAGGCTGCCGGATAAACGGATACTTTCTTCTGCGACTTGCCGAGGCGCTCGAACTTGACGATGCCATCGACCAGGGCGAACAGCGTGTCATCCCCACCCTTGCCAACGTTCAGGCCCGGGTGGATCTTGGTCCCTCTCTGACGGTAGATGATGCTTCCGGCATGGGCGAACTGCCCATCGGCAAGTTTGGCGCCCAGTCTCTTGGATTCGGAATCGCGGCCGTTCTTGGTCGAACCGACGCCCTTCTTGGACGCGAACAGCTGGATGTTCAATGTATACTTCATTATTTCAGTCCTCCGATGTTTCTATTTTCAAGTTGGCGGGATATCTCTCGCCGATCGTCTGCAACTGGATAAGCCCGGTCATGAGTATCGTCTGCAGCCGGCTGTCTTGTTTCAGCACCGTAATGGCAATCCGGTCATCGGCGGCATCGATGCGGCAGCTCTGCGGAGCCATCCGATCGATGGCATTCAGCAGTCCGACACTGATGCTTGACGCCCCGGCACAGACCAGGTCATGACCCTGGGGAGCAGCCATCGCATGTCCAGAAACCATCAACCCGACGATTTCCTGGCCATGACGTCTGACGACAACGCGTATCATGTCAGCCTTCGATGGCTTTGATCGTGCACTTCGTGTACGGCTGGCGATGCCCTTGCTTGACACGGGTTGAACGGTTCTTCTGGGTATACATGAATTTCATGACCTTGGCCGCCTTGCCCTGTTTCTCAACAGTGGCCGTGACCTTGGCTCCCTGAAGATAAGGATTGCCTAACCGCAGCTCCTTATCGCCGCAAGCCAGCACCTTGTCGAAGACGATCTCATCACCGGCCTGCGCGTCGAGCTTCTCGACGAATATCTGCTGGCCGACCTCAACCTTGAGCTGCTTGCCTCCGTTGTCAATAATTGCGTACATCAATAATGTACCTCCTGTCATGTACTCAGACTCGCCTCACCAGGTGGTGCCATCGGCATCCTTGGAAGACCTGTCAAGAGCGGTTGTAGCCCGTACAAGGCGGCAACGCAGAAATATTACCATAAACACGGCATTTATTCAACTGTAAATTGCAGATATCAGTACTCGCCACCCCCTGTCAATTGTCATCAACCCACCAATCGTTTATAATGTACGGGGTGATCAAAAGATGATCGGATATCCCAACCGTAAGAAAGCCGACGCAAATGCCGCCAGACCTGTCGATTACTCCAACCGCGGGATGCCGCTGGAGGATGACATCAACGCGACGAACGCCTATTACCTGGACATCGACAGAGCCGCCGTCTACAAGAAGCCCATCCCAATAAGGATTGTGAGCGTGCAGTACCGTACGCGGCAGACCGCCAAGATCACCGAAGCTTATTATCAGACCCCCAGCACGACGGATTATAACGGTGTCTATCGTGGCCGCTACCTCGATTTCGAGGCCAAAGAGACGCACTCTCGTTCTTCCATGCCGATGAAGATCATCCATCCCCATCAATTGGAACATCTGCGGCGTGTCATCCGTTATGGCGGCATCGCCTTCCTCATCATCCGCTTCGTGGTCCTGGATGAGACATATTACGTCCCGGCCGACTCCGTCCTGCCTGAATTCGACGCCGGGGTCAAATCGCTGCCCCATCGTTGGTTCACCGAGCATGGCCGTCTGATACCTTACCACTATAACATCAGGGTCGATTACCTCTCGGTCATCGACGAGATCAACATGGAGGATAAACATCAATGAAGCTCTTCAAGAAGAACACCAGCAAGAACGATACGACGAACATGACGCCTGCCAAAGGTCATTCGGCGCGGTACAAGACCCGCCGCGTAGCAAACATGATCATGTTCTTCATCGTCTTCTTCGGCTTGCTGGGGGCTTTTTCAGGCGTTACCATCATAAAGGTCATCCTCGATAAGAGCGACATCGTCCTCAACGCCAAGGACCTCCAGTCCACACAGTCATCGATCATCTATGATGCCAGCGGCAACCAGATTGCCCTTCTGGGCAAGGAAGACCGCATCAACATCACTTATAATGAGATTCCCCAGGTCGTCGTCGACGCCTTCCTTTCCGTCGAGGACTCCCGCTATTTTGAGCATCCTGGCTTCGACCTGCCCCGTTTCACCAAGGCTTTCTTGGAGGACATCAAATCGATGGACTTTTCCCAGGGCGGCTCGACGCTGACGATGCAGGTCATCAAGAACACCTATTTCGCCGTCGACTCCATCGCCGAGAAGAGCATAAACCGCAAAGTCCAGGAGATATACTACGCCTTGCAGATCAACAGCATCCTCAGCAAGCAGAAAGTTTTCGAGATGTATATCAACAAGATTAATTACGGCGGCTCGACACGCGGCCTGCAGGTCGCCTCGCAGTACTATTTCGGCAAAGATTGCACGGACCTAAACCTCGTCGAGGCTGCTACCCTGGCCGGCATCGTAAACGCCCCCAACGGCTATAATCCATATTATCATCTTGAGGCCTGCACCAAGAGACGTGACGAGGTGCTTGACCTGATGGTATATCATGGCTACATTACCCAGCTGGAGTGCGATCTGGCCAAGAAGGTCGACATTGCCAACCTGCTTGTCGGCACCAACTCCGATTCCTATGGTTCCACCGAGACGGTCAGCAACCTGGCCTATATCGACGCCGTCGTCAGCGAGCTGATCGACGATTACGGCATCGATCCGTACACCACACCTGTCAAGGTCTACACTGCCATGAACCAGACCGTCCAGGACTATTGTGACAACGTCGCCAATGGCAAGGTCATCAAGTTCAAGGACGCCTACATCAATACCGCTTTCACCGTCATACAGAACAAGACCGGCCTGATCGTCGGCATCTGCGGCGGCCGCGGATACAACAAACAGCGTATGTATAACTATGCCTCCGATTCCTCGCTTAACCCCGGATCGACGTCCAAGGCCGTGCTGACCTATCCTTTGGCCTTTGAATACTGCGGCATGTCGACATCGTACGTCTTCGAAGACGCACCAACCAAGTGGCTGGGCAGCAACGTCAACATATATAACGACACCGGCAAGTTCTACGGTGACGTCTCCCTGGAGCTGGCTTTCTGCCAGTCCTATAACATCCCTTCCGTTCTGCTCTACAGATGGATCTCTCAGACCGTCGGCACCGCGCAGATGCAGCAGTACCTCAAGGCCATGGGTTTCTACCAGAGCACCGTCGACAACCTTAACGAGCAATACGCCATCGGCGGACAGGATTTCCTTGCTTCGCCGATGCAGATGGCTGCTGCTGAAAGCGCCATCCTGTCGGGCGGCAAATATACCGACCCGCACTGCATAACCCGTATCGAGTACATCGACAGCACCAACGACCCGATCGTCGTCAGCAAAGCCCATACACAGGTTCTTTCCGAAGGTGCGGCATGGCTTGATTCCTACATCCAGGGTGTCAACGTGTCGGGTAAAGGCGATGCCAAGGACTTCCGTCCTTACACGCGTCTGACGCTGTTGGCCCGTTCCTATCAGATCTATGGCAAGACGGGCACGACGTCATACGACTCCTCCATGCGAAGCAAGTACAACATCCCCGCCCGCTCCGCCAACAGCATCTGGATAATTGCCGGTTCCAACGACTATTCGACGGCTGTCTGGATAGGCTACGATTCAAGCAAGTACATGGATAAGACGACCTATCTCAATTATAAGGAACGTATGTCCCACTGGGATTCGACAGTTGCCAGCGGCGTTTTCGGGGCCTGCGAGAAAGCCTTCGGCAAACCGGTCAACAGCAACTCCAAGCCGGCCTCTGTAACGACCATCTCCCACATCCTGGGTCTATATCCATACACCTCCCTTCCTTCATGGGGCAGCACCAAGTACCTGACCACCGGCTACATCCTGTCACAGTACGCCTCGGTAGCTTCTTGGACCAGCCCGACGCTCGAATACAACCCTTCAAGCGTCACGGTCGACAGCGTCACCTCGACGTCGATAACATGTACCGTGTCGGAGTACCCTGATAGCACCAAGACCACGGTCGCCCCTGCGACAAAGACATTCAAAAACGGCGGGAAGAGCTATACCGGCGCACGTCTGTACGATGCCACATGGATAGACGGACCTGTCGTCTACAACTTCTACGTCCGTGATTCCTCCGGCAATGTCATCGCCAGCGTCGCCTCATCCTCGCCGACAGCAACCCTCACCTTCAACAAGCAGTCATCACACGCCGGTCTTTCCGTCGAAGCCTATTACGGATATGCCAATGCTACCGACGTCCGCTCATCCAGCGTCACGGCCAACGCCACCACACCGGAGGTCAGTTATACGCTGACTTACGATGCCGGCTCCGGATCACGTTCGGAGAGCCACCGGGCCGGCGATGTCGTCTCGTTGACAGCCGCCACAGTCGAAGGCATGACCTTCACGGGCTGGAATGCCAGCGGCGTGTCGCTGTCCGATCCTTCCAGCCAAACCATCAGTTTCAGCATGCCCGCCAACGACGTGTCCGTAACGGCCACCTACGCTGCCTCATAACGCCTGCTGAATCATCGTAATAAAGACCCGGTGGCGTTTCCCGGGTCTTTATTTGAATCAAAAAGGACGGCCGCGGCCGTCCTTCAATCAACGCCAATGAGTCTTCTCATCCGCTGCTGAACGTCCTGGCCCCGCCGTCCCTGCTGTTCCATCACGGTCCGATAGTCGTCATAGGCCGTCGAACCGGCGCCATGGACATCGCTGCCGAAGGCTACGACCTGTCCGCGGTCAAGAAGTTTCTGCAGACGCAGCCTTTTAAGCATCGGGATCATCGATCCGACGTTGACCTGACCCCACAGACCGCTGGACAGCAGTTCATCCACGTCATGGGCAGGATACCGCTCGACATGTGCTAGAATGACTGTCAGCCCTTCATCGCCGATGGCATATAGTGAATCGAGCAGGCGCTGCGGCCAGCCGCCGCCCGAAGGCATCTCGATGAGGATATCATCTGTCCCTTCGATGGCCAGTTCATGCAGTCGAGGATGGTTCTGCATCCCTTCGCATAAAAACACCTCCGCGCCTAGTCGTATCTCGATCGGTCCATGATAGGCTGCCCGCAACTGCTGGGCCGCATGCTGCCGCCTCTGGAAGAAGGAGTCGCTGTGGGGCCGATCTGGATAATAATGTGATGTCGCAGCAATCAGGCCGATACCGGCCTTCTCTGCCGCCGCCAATTGAGTCAGTGATGTCTCTAGGCTGTCACTGCCATGATCGGCCTGCGGCAGGATATGGGCATGGAAATCGATATATCCATTCACTTCAGGTCACTTACGTCTTTCTTGGCGGCCGCTTTTCCGGACGCTTCATCGGTCAGGCCGATATCACTGCGGACATCGTCCTTCTGACCGTCATCTACATATTCGTGATATCCGTAACGGCTGTAGCGGTAGTAATAATAGTTGTTGTAATGCTTGTACTGCGATCCGCTCTTGTAGTTCATGTCGTTAAGCATGAACCCGATGATGTTGGCATCCAGCTGCTTCATGCGGCTAACGCATTCCTTAAGCTCGTCGATGGTCGTTCTCTCGGCTCTGACGATCATAATGTAGCCCTGCACGTAGTCCTTGAGCACCGCCGCATCTGTCACCAACGTGACCGGCGGCGTATCCATGATGATGTAGTCGAAGTAGCCGGACAGCTTGTCCAGCAAAGCCTTCATCCTTTTGGAGGCCAGCAGCTCAGCCGGGTTGGGAGGAATCTTGCCGGAAGGCAGGACGTAGACATTCTGATATTTCGTCTTCCTGACAATGCCGTTCTGTGTGTCTGTGATCCCGGCCAAGAACTCGCTGAGGCCATCGTTCTGATGCAGTCCGAACTCCTTATGGATGGT
>Ga0268263_1001331_pt1 | contig 22666 bp, 13 predicted proteins | sample Biomet5_FD_190358 | JGI IMG/M metagenome (GOLD analysis project Ga0268263, IMG submission 190358) | Microbial communities from bioreactor (seeded with sewage sludge) at LBNL, California, USA - Biofuel metagenome 5 (SPAdes) (version 4) | ecosystem: Engineered > Bioreactor > Anaerobic >... | reverse complement strand
ACCAATCACAGCGCCCCGAAACAACAGGAGGCCCCTTCGCAGTACGGCTACGGCACGGCGCCGCAGAACGCCGCCCCGCAGCAGCCGGAGGCCCCTTCGCAGTATAACTACGGCACGGCGCCGCAGGGCCAGCAGCCTTACGCGCCCGCCGCAGCGCAGACGAGCACGGCGCAGAAAAAGCCTTTCAACAAAAAGCTGCTGTTCATCATCGGCGGGGCGGCGCTGCTCGTCATAATCATCGTGGTGCTCATTATCGCGCTCGCCGGAAAAGCCGGCTCCAACGACCCCAACCTCGGCGTGTACAACGCGACGAAAGCCGAGATGTCCGGCCTCGAGATGGCGGTCACCGACATCTGGACCGGCGGCTTCTCGATCGAACTGAAAGCGAACGGCAAGTGCGCCATGGAGGTGGACGGCGCGAAAGGCAGCGGCAAGTGGACGCTCAAGGACGGCGTGTTCCACATCGAGGGCGACGGCATAAGCTGCGACGGCACGCTCTCCCGCGGAGTCATGACGCTGGAAAACGTGCTGGACGCCGGCGTCACGCTGACCTTTGAAAAAGAGGGCGGCTACTCCGACGCCTCCGGAACGGCCGCCGCGCAGACGGGCGCCGCCGCCACCGACCTGCAGAAGCAGTGGAACGGCACCTGGTACGGCAGCCTCATCGTCAACAGCGCCGAGGGCGACAACTCCGGCATAGAGGCCGGCAACTACGACGTCTACCTCGTCGTGGAGCTGGACGGCGAGGGCAAGGGCAATTTCGCCGTGTACCTCTCCGGAGCGGAGGGCGCTTTGGCGCTGGCACAGTGCGAGGCGGACGAAAACGGCCTCAGCGCGGTCAGCGGCACACTCGCCGGCGATCAGGAGATGGACGCGGGCTGGTGGAAATTCCTGCCCTCGCCCGACGGCAACGGCCTTTACACCATGGGCGACTCCGTGGGGCCGGACGGCTCGAAGATCGACTTCACGATCATGGTCAAGCCCTGGGGCGCGAGCTGGCAGGACGAGATCGACGGCAGCCCCACGCTCGTTCCCCCCTCCGTGCAGGACTACGAGCAGAAGATAGCAAACGGCGAGCTGCCGCCCATCGGTTTCGCGCCGGTGGGATACAAGGCGGCGGGCGGCACCGACGGCGGGTCCTCCTCCGGCACACTCAGCGCGGGCGAGCCCTCCAGCACCGGCGACGGCGTGATAAGCGACCTCGACAGCTTCTACCGCCTCGCGAAATGGCTCTCCGACATGGACTACAGCTACCAGCAGCAGTACTGCAACTACGAGTTCGTGCGCGACTACTGCGGCGTGGAGGGCCTCGACAAGGGCAACTCCGGCCCGAACGACTCCGCCCCGTACGGCGACCATTACTTTATCTGGTATTCGCCGGACAGCTCCATGTACATAAACTGCGGCTTCCGCGGCGCGCAGGACGGCACCTGGATGCTGGCGAACATGAACACGAGCGGCTTCACCTTTAACGACATCCCCTCCGACATCACCGTGGAGTACAGCACCGCGACGGAGATGGGCGCCGCGGCCAGCGAATTCGCCGGCAAGATGACAGCGAAGCTCTCCTGCTTCTCCAGCGACGTCGTGACCGACCTGACCCTCACCGTGCCGGACGCCGGCTGGTGCTACGACAACGACTCCACCACCGTCAGGGTCTACAACGTGCCGACGAAGGACGACATCTACTCCAACTCCCCGATGATAAAGATACAGCTCATGCCCACCATGGAGCTGATAGACGCCAACTCCAGCTATTTCACGGACGTGAGCGACGCCGGGAGCCGCACCATCGGCGGCACGGAGATGAAATGCCGCACCTACACCTACGTCGGCATGTCATGGACGGAATACTACGGAAAGCTGCCCAGCGGCATTTGGATGAGCATCAGCATCACCAAGCTCGACACCGGCTCCGGCAGCGAGTGCGACGCCATCCTCAGCAGCATCGAGATCAAATAACGCGGGATATGGAGGCTAACGCCATGATAAGCATAAAAAAGCTGCTTGCTCTGACACTCGCGCTCGCCGTCGTCCTCACCCTCGCGGCGTGCGGCGGCAAGGATAAGGAGGAGGCCGGATCGGGCTCCTCCGATGGAAGCTCCGAAAGCGCCGGGGACTCTTACGTTTCGTCCGGCTTCTTCGACGGGGCGATCGTGGCCCCGACTTTGGGCGACGCCTTCTCCGGCGCCGTGGCCGGAAGCGGAGCGAGCTCCTTCGTTTCGCCGACCACGGAGCTCAGCGGGGATATGCACTTTTACGGCGATATGGAGCTGTACGACTGCAGCGGCTCCTACGCGGACGGGTCTTACGATGTCTGGGGCTACATAAGGACGGACTCCGACGGCAAGACTTTTCTGGAGCTGTACGACACCAAGGATTACACCAGCTCGGACGCGCCCTTCCTCTCCATGTGGATAGACCTTTACAGCGACCACATCGAGGCGGACATCGGCAACGAAAACGCCTGGATCCTGGAGCGGTATCTGACCGCCGACGACGCGGGATATTTCTCCCCCTACCTCGATAACGGCGCCCTGAAGTTCGATTACCCCTACAAGAACGGCGGCGACAGCTGCGAGATCTTCATCACCCTGCGCGAAGACGGAACGCCGTGGGACGAGGAGAACGACGTCCTGCCGCCCTCCTACGAGGAGTACAAGGCCTCGCTCGGATGAGCGCCCCGGAGCGCCGCGCCTGAGAGCCGCCCTCCGCGGCCGCGGGCATGGCGCCGCCATTCCACACGGACAAAAACTGCCGGGTCAGGCCCCTGAAGGCCAGCCCGGCAGCTTTTTTGTTTTTTTCACCGGCCCGCCGTCTCCGGCGGGATGATCGCGGCGCGGGAGACGCTTCGCCGCCGTGCGCGGCACCCGTCTTTATCCGCCCGCGGCGTCCGGCCTGTCATTCGTGCTTCCTGCGGCGGATCACGGCGTACAGGACGGCCGCCAGCCCCAGCGCCAGCAGCACCGCCGTGCCGACATACATCTCATATGCGCCGGAGGCGCTCCGGACGCCCGCGTCAGTGCCGGAGGCGGAACTGATGGCCGCGTCCCCGCCGGCGGGCGCCGTTTCCCGGGCCACAGCCAGCAGGAAGGGGGACAGCTCGTTCACCGTGACGCTCACCTTTCCATCCTGCACGATCTGCGTAAAGGCCTCCGTCGTTCCGTCCTTCTTTTCGTGGTAGACGGTCAACTTTCTGCCGTCGTATTTCGCGCCGACCGTGAAAGTGATGACCAGGCTGCCGGTGTACTTCCCGTTGACGGCGGCCTCATACACGCCGACCACGTTGTTTTCGCCGGCATCCAGCAGCCTGATGAGGTTGTCGTAGCTGTTGCCGCCCGAGATCGGCGTGAGGACGAACTCCGCGCCCTGAGTCAGCACGCCCGACACGGAAGCCTTGCCCGTGCCGTCGGAAATGGTCTGCCGGTTCGCGGCGGGGGCCGCCGGCACCGTCCTTATGAATCCGCAGGCCGTGCAGGTGCCGCCGTTCCACGTGTGGACGTGTTTTACGACGGTGAGCACGGAGGTCGTGACGGACTTGCCGGCCGCGGCGGCCACGGGCGCGAAGGAGACGGTCAGCTTAAGGTTGTCGCCCTTCATCGCGGCGTAAAGATACGCTCCCTTTATCGTCAGCGTGTTTTTGGAGACCACGTAGTCCCTGCCGCCGACGAGCGCGTTCCCGCCGCACTTCACGCCCTTGACGGCGTTTCCGTTGAGCACGAGAGGGATGTATATGTCCGCCGGCCGGTCGGCGTTGAACTCCGCCGTGCTCACGCCGAGCGCGGCGCTGGTATACAGCACCACTTCGTCCGAACCGATGATGACGAAGTTGCCCGCGTTGTCGGTGATCTTTAAGTAGATGAACTGGCGGCTGTTCGGCGCGAGCGAGAAGCTGCCCCTTCCGGCGCTGTTCAGCACGATCCTGTGCCACGTGCCGGCGACCTTGTCCGCGCGCGTGAACGCCGTTTCGCTGAGCAGGTACTCCGCCTTCGCCACGCCGCTGCCCGTGTCGGCCGCGGCCACGGTGACGGTCTGCGTCTCCCTGAACAACAGGCCGAAGGTGACGGTGCTCAGGAACTTTGTCCATCTGTTTTCCCCGACGATGATCTCGCCCGTGGGCGCGGTGGTGTCGGGCGCTCCCGCAGCCGCGGCCTTGTAGCCGCCTCTCTCGCTTATGATGATCGCTCCGCCGGTCCTGGCGGGGATGCGCGCGATGCCGTCGACCGTGACCGCGAAGTCCTCCTCCCGGCCCGTGACGACCGCCTTGCCGTTGGCGTCGAGCGAAACGGCTGCATTGCCCGCCATCACCGCGAAGGTGCTTTTTTTGGTGTAACCCCGGCTGAGGGTGAAGGTCAGGGTGACGCTCTCGTGCCAGTCGAACTCCGTCTTGTCCGCCGTGATCGTGTACCCCTCCTGCACCGCGGGCAGGGTGACGGTCAGTTTCCTTCCCGCCGCGATCGTGACGTCCGCCGCAGCCGAAGCGTCGTAGCTTTCCCCGGCCGCGTAGCGGATACTGTAGGCCCCCGGCGCGAGGCCGGTCACCGCGGTGCCGCTGCAAGCCGTCCAGTTCGTATCCGCGGAGAGCCTGTACTCCATGTCGTTCTCCACGCCCGTGAGCGTGCCGTCCGCCTTGCCGCTGATCGTCTCGTCCGTACTTCCCACGGCCGGGGCGACGACATGGGGCGGTATCACCATCGTTATGTTCCCGCTGGCATAGTCGCCTGCGGTGGCCGCCAGGCGGAGCTGCACGCTGACCGCGGCGGTCCCGTTCCAGCCGAAAGCGGACAGGGCCATGTTGGCGGTGCAGTTTGTCCAGTCTCCGTTTCCGAGTTTGTACTGCATGGCGGCGGTGGTCGCCAGCGTCTCGGCCACGCCGTTTATCTCCGGAACGCCCGGCTCAGCCTGACGCTCCGGCGCGGTGAGGTCCGCGCTGTTGCTCTTGAACGCGTCCTCCTTCGCGGTCCTCCAATAGCTCAGCGACTTCCCCGGGCCGAGCGCGACCGCCGTGTCCTCCGTAACGTCTACGGGGCCGCCGCTGCCGATTTTGTAGGAGTATCCGGCGGGTATGGCGACCGACTCGGCGGCGTTGTCCACCGCCAGAGCGGCCCCCACGGCCGGGCGCGCGGGTATCTCCACCGGCGCCCATTCCGAGGCCGGCGCTCCCCCCGCGACCGCCCTGACCCTGACATACAGCGTTTCCGCCGCGGCTCCGGGCGTGATGTCCTTCGTGACCGCGGTCCCGGTGCCGTCGTTTTTGGTGGAGACCTCGTAACCGTCGTCGAAAGCTATTGTCTCCGCCGTGTAGTCGATGGTCACGACGCTCGCGTCCGGCGTCGCCGGCAGAGTGTACTGCGCGATCTTCACGCTCGCGGACGGCAAGGCGTCATCCGTCTCCGCCGTGCGGGCGTGGATATAGTATCTCGTCGCGGGCGAAAGAGTCGTAAAGGTATGCGTGCCGCTTACCGACGCCTTGAAATAAGTTGCTCCGCTCCAGTCGGAGGGCTCCGCGTCGCTTTCGGAAAGGTAATATTCCTGACCCGCGACGGTGTTTATGGTGATCGAGCCGCTGGTGGGCCTGTTCTCTCCCGTGCCGATGACGGGCGCGGTGACGGTGCTGCCGGCTGCCGGGGCCGTCTTTGTGGTGACGGTCAGCGCGCCGCTGTTGGCCGAGGCGAAAGTTTTTCCGCTTCCCGCTGCCACCGCCTTGACACGGGTGATGATGGAGCAGCTCTGCCCCGCCGTCAGGCCGGAGAAGGCGCCGCCGTCCTGCCAGCTGGCGCCGTTGTCCCGGGAGTATTCCTGTCCGGCGACCGCCGCCACGGTGACGGACGTACCGGTCTTGCCGGAGAGCACGGGCACTCCGGGCGTGGCCGGGCGCGCGGGAACGGTAAAGCTCGCCGCCGCCCCGGCATTGTGGTTGTCGTCCGCCTTTGAGCGCACATAAAGAGTGCTGCCCGGGACCACGGCGGAGCCGGTGGAAACGACCGCGGCAAAGCCCGAATCGGCGCTCACCTCGTAACCGCCAACGACAGATATGGTCTCCGCCGCATAATCTATCGTATATCCGACGGCCTGCGCGGGCGCAGGCTGGTTCGCCTTACCTATCGTCACGGCGACGGGGGCGGAATCGGCTGCCAGGTATTCCCCGTTTGCCGCGACATGCGCTTTCACATACCACGTCCCGGCGTCAATGGGGAGGCCTGTGGCGTAAACACCGTCAGACGTGCTGCTGTACGAAAAGCTCACGGCGCCGTTTCCGGCGTTGCCAGCCACAGCCGGCTCCGCAATGGCGCTGCCGTCATAGGTCTTGCCAGTGGCGGTGATGGTGATGGTGGGTGTCGTCATGACTACCGTGGTCAGAATCAGGGAAATGTCGTCGAACGCCGCGAACGCATCATTTTCCAATGGATATGTACCAGTCGCCGACAGCTCCGCCGCGATGGAGACGCGCAGATTCTCAGCTTCACTGTTGACAGCTCCTTCCACCGCATACCGAGTCCATTGTTCCGCTACTACGCTTGCGGATGAGACGGTCCTGTAATCGGTACTCAGGGTCTTGCCGTCTTTGTCAAACTGCTCGATTTTCAGCGTGGCGGTGCCGCTGCCGTCTCCGCTCTCGCTGAAAGTGATGTACCCCGACAACGTATACGACACGCTGCCGTTCGCCAGGTAACTTTGCGGATCGATATCCTGATAGCAACTGGATGCGATCTCTTGAGGATTCCCCATGCAGTAGAAGCCCATCATTTCAGTGCCGCCGTGTGCCTCAAACCCCATTATATTGCTGTAGCTGTAGCCGCGCTTCGGATCGGAATCTTCTTCCCAGCCGTTTTGACTGAGCATGCCGTCTCCGTTCAAGCTCTCTCCGCCTGGGTTCTGGATCAGGTTGCCGCTTACCGTGGAGGCAGCCGCAGCCACCGTCACCGCTTCCGGCAGCAGGGACAGCGTCATGCACAGCGCCAGAAGAACACTCAGGATCTTTTTTCTCATTTTTATCCCTCTTTCTCAATCCGATCCGGCCATTCGCACACGCCCACGTCAAGGGCGCGGGCGCTGCCGAGGTGAAAGTCCGCGTAGACGCAGTACCAACATGTCTCCTCCGCCGCGCCGCCCCTGGCCGTGAAGGCCGGACAGCTCTGTGCGGGCCAGACGTTGCCGCCTGAGTTTGGGGCCGGCAGGACCTGATCTTCGCGGCGTCTGGTGTATTCGCCCATAAAAAATCGCTCCCCTTCGCTTTGCTCTCATGTCGTCATGATAGCAGCAAGCAAAGGGGAGCGCCCGTTTTGCGCTTAAAATATCCGATTTTGCGCTTATTGTTTCCCGGGGTCAGAGCAGCACGCGCACGCTGAAGATCCCGCCGCTCGTGTCGTAGACCAGCTCTCCGCCGCAGCGCCGGACGAACTCCGCCACGCTCTGGGTGCCCTGCCCATGGCCCTTCGCGCGGGAGACGGGCAGGCCGTTTTCGTCCAGCTCCACCTCGCCGCGGTACGGGTTGGACAGCTCCATTATGAGCTGGCCGGTGCATACGGCGGTGAACCGCAGCTCGCGGCGCTCCGCCGGGAGGGAGGAGACGGCGTTGACCGCGTTCTCCATCAGGTTGGACACCACCATAGCCAGCGACAGCTCGTCCACGGGAAGCGTTTCGGGGATGTCCAGCCGGATGTCGCAGCGAATGCCCTGTTGGGCGGCCTTCTCCGCGTAATATGAGACGGCGGCGTTCACCGGCACGTTTTGGCAGTAGCTTCGCGGCTTTTGCGGCAGCGCCCCGCTCTGTCTGCGGACGAGCTCGGCCGCCCTCTCCGTCTCTCCCTGCTCCAGGAGCGACAGCAGCGTGTTGCCCAAATGCCTCTGGTCATGCTGCACGATACTCATCTGCCGCACCGACTCGTCCATAAGGGCCAGCCGCGCCCGCATCAGCTCCCGGTCGGAGAGCATTTTCTGGTTCTCCTCCCGCAGCGCGATCTCCCGCGCGTTTTCGCGCAGAGAGTGAAACACCGCGATATATGCCAGCACGGCCAGCGTCGTCAGCAGCAGCAGCGGGACGTGCTCGGTCTGCAGCGTCTGCTCCACGTCGTCGCTCGACAGGAAGTACCAGCCGAAATTGGCGGCGATGCCGGCGGACACGAGGATATATACTTCCCACCGCTCCGCCGCCTGCCGGTAAAGCGGGCGCAGCTTTGCGCGGAAGAGCCAGATGATCGCGGCATACATGGCCGCGCGCAGGGCCGTATTGGCGTAGTACGGATACGGCAGGATATCGGCAAGATAATAGCTGACGATCACGATGGCGGCATACACATTGAGCGTCGTCAGGCAGTTGAAGAACCACGGCATGGCTTTCTCACTGAACAGAGGCTTTGCCGCTATGCCCGCCAGCAGGTAAAAGGCGATGTCCGTCTTGGCCAGCATCGTGTAGTCGCCCCGGCTGTAAAACCAGAGGTTCGCCGCAAAATCCGCCAGGATGATGGCCACCAGCACGAGATATTCCGTCCTCGGCCTGCATTTCGGCCTTGCCAGCGTGAAGAGCAGAACCACCAGAAAAGCGTTGGTGACAAGGGAGCGCAGTATGTCGTAGAACTGCATCTTCAGCCATCCCCCAGCCTGTATTTTATGTAGGCGTCCCTGACTCCGGCGTAGAGCTTGCCCGACACCGGAACGAACGCGCCGCCCCTCATGGTGAAACCCGCCTTGTCGAGCCTCTCCACGAAGCCCATGTTTACCGCGAAGGCGGCGTGCGGCTGGAGAAAGCGCCCGTCCTGCAGCAGCGGCGCGACGTGCTCGGAGAAGCTCTCGCGCAGGGTGGCCGTCTCCTCCCGCGCGCCTCCGCTCAGCGTATATACGGCGTGGTGGCGCACATACTCGCAGCAGACGATCTCGTCGGCGGAAATGGTCCGCAGGCCGTCTTTCGTATGTATGGTGACGGCCGTCTCCTTTCCTCCGCCCACCTTTTTCACCGCCAGCTCCAGCGCGGAAAAGAGCTCGTCCCGCCGCACGGGCTTGATGAGGTAGTGCAGGGGATTCACGGCGTAGGCGTCCAGCGCAAAGCCCGGCTCGGTCGTGATGTAGATGATCTGCGCGTCCGTATTCACGCGGCGGATGCTGCGCCCCAGCTCCAGCCCGCTGAGCATGGGCATCACGATATCGAGAAGATAGATGTGGAACACCTGTTTTGCACAGGCGGTCTCCAGCGCGTCCGGGTGCGCGAAGGAGACGACCTGCGCCTCCAGGCCGCGCTCCCCTGTGAACTCCCGGGCAAGCTGCTCAAGATATGCAAGCTGTGCCGGATCATCGTCGCATACGGCAATTTGCAGCATGGCACGCCTCCGTACAATGATTATTTGCGTTCTGATTATATCAAACACAACTGCATTTCACAACAAGAAACTGCACCGCAAAAAAAATTGCGGAGCCCGCGCCCGTCAAGCCGCAGGATCCGCAAATCAGGCGGGCCCGGACGCCGCCGCAAGCGCCTCAGCTGCGCCCCGGCGACAATTTTCTGTCGTTTACGAGGTTCGCCGGCGTCACGCCGTATTTCCGGTAAAAAGCCCGCGAAAAACCGCTCGCGCTTTCAAAGCCCGCCGCGTCCGCCGCCTCCTGCACGGAGCTGCCGGAAAACAGCCTTTCGCGCCCGCTCTCCAGCCTCAGGCCGCGCATGTATCTGGCCGGCGGGACTCCGTACCAATCGCTGAACATCCGGCAGAAATGCCATACGGAGTATCCCATGTAATCCGCGATGTCTGCGGGCGTGATGCCGTTATCGATGTTGCCCCTTATAAATTCCTCGCAGCATTCTCTGGCGCTTTTCTGACGCACGGTCTTTCTGGCGCCCGGTGCTGCCGTTTCTTTTTTCTGCGTATCCATCACTCGTTCTCCTTACATATAAAAGAACATATGGCAAAGCAAAGCGTGACGGGAGGCCTCGCCCTGCTTTGCCATCCTCTCAGCGCCGCGCCGTGAGACTTAAAGCGGCGCCTTGCTGTTGGGGGCCATTTGCGGGCGCGTTCACCAGTAAGTCGGGTATTTGCCGTAGCTCACCTGATGCTCGGCCCATTTCCACCAGGGCATGGTGTCGTAAAGCCCGGTCAGCTTGTCCCACATCTGCTGCGAGGCGCTGCCGGCGGACACATATACCGTGGCGGTATACGTCTTTACCGTGCCGTCCTTAAGGGTGACGGTGAAGGTCACGGGTTTGGTGAAGTTCACCGCCGCGCCGGAGGCCGGAGATATGCTTGCCACGTTGCTGCCGGAGATGGTGGGCACCAGCTTCGTCACGTCCGTGCCGTAGGGCATGGTGATCGTGATGTTGTTGGTGCTGTTGTTTACCGCGCCCGCGACGCCGTTTATGCTGAAACCGGTGATGCCGTCCACTGTGGTGGCGGCGGTCTCCCATTTGCAGGTGAGGGTGATGTTCCCCGCGGGCATGGTGAAGGTCTTGTTGGTGATCTTCACGGTCTCGCCGCCGGCCACGGCCAGCGTGTAGGCCAGGGAATCCGCCGTCATCTGATAGCCGCTGTTCGGCGTGACGGTGACGGTGATGGTATCCCCGGCGTTGGCCTTCTCCTTGCTGGGGGTGAGCGTGCCGCCGGTCGGCGCGCTCACAGTGATAGTGTAATTGCCCTCGCCGCTGGAATAGGCCGGGATGGCGATTTTCAGCTTCGCGCTGGCGGCCGTGCCCGCCGCGTTCTTGACGACTATGTATATGTCGCGCGCGCCCGCGGTGAGGTTCGTCAGCGTGATGGTGTTTTCACCCGCGACGGCGCTCTGCCCGCTGCCGGTGGCCGCAATGGTGGGCTCCGCCGCGCCGCTCGCAACCACCTTGTAGTAGTAGGAGCCCGCCTCGCTGGAGGTGAACTTCACCGTGGCGGCGGTGTCGCTGGTGCGGGAGACCGCGCCGGCGGTCAGCGCGGGGGCATCCGGAGCGACATATTTTATGGTGATCGTGTAGTCCTTCGTGGTGCCGTCCTCTGCCGTGACGGTAAAGGTCTTGGCCGAGTTGAGCGACATATTGCACATCACGTCGCCGTTGGCCCATTTAAAAGTCCCCGACGTGTCGTTATAGCCGTCGCTCATGCCCACGGTAGCCGTGGCGGGATAGGTCAGCCGCAAGTATTTGCTGCCGATGCCGTCAAGCACGGTTTGCGCCGTATCCGAAGGCAGGGTGATGGTGATCTCCGTGCCGTCGATGCTGCCCGTGGCCATGGGGGTCGTATCCCCGGCGGCGTTCAGCAGGACTGCGGCGGTGATGTCCTTGTCGCTGCTTGCGTCCGCCTCCAGCGCGACCGTTACGGTTGTGGCCGCCGTGGAGGGCACTGTCAGCGTGTCGCTCTTAGTCGTGTAACCGGCGCGGGCGACCTCGTAAGTGTAGACGCTGTCGACTCTGAGCGCATATTTCCCGTCTTCTTCGGCGCTCACTGTGTTGTTCTTCGCGTCCTTCACGGTCACTGCCGCGTCCGCAGGCGTGGTGCTGAACGTCGTCAGGCTCACCTGCTCCACGTTCGGCTTTATCGTGACCGCGCCGGCGGGCATCGTAAAGCTCACCGTATACGGTGATGATGTGCTGTAGGCGCTGCTTTCAAGCCCGTCCACCGCCCACTCGTTCGTAAAGCGGAGGTTCATTTTCGGGCTTGCCACCGCCAGTATCTTCTCCGTGACGGCGACCACCGTGTCGCCCTGCGCCAGATAGTATACCGCTTGGTTTTTCTCATCCGTGCCGTTCACTTTTACCGAAACTCCCGGAACAGCCTGTGAGAAATTGGGAGACAGCTTCGAGGAGCCCACCGCCACGGTCGGCCCGTACAGCGAGGGATTTACCGTCAGCTTATACGCGCTTTCGATCTTCGCCGTGGCGGTCACCGCTTCTTTCGGCATGGTGAACGTTGCCACCGCCGTCATATAATCGTTCCCGCTGTCGTCCGAATCCCCGTATTCGGTGTACACCACGTCCGTGTTTGCGACCGACGCGCCCGCGGCCGTCTTTATCGTCCACGTTATTTTATACGGGGGCAGGTCGTTCCATTCGTCGTCGTTCATCCGCCAGCGGGCTTTCAGCGTAACGCCGGCGCCCTCGGCCGCCGTGCTCGCGGAGGCGTCGCCCACGAGGGCGAAAAGCTCCACCGCCGTGTTGGCCGCCGCCGCGTTGCCCGCGTCCTTCGCCAGAACGATCGCCATCGGCTCCGCAAAGGCTACCACCTTCCAACAACAGCCCAATACCATCAATGCCGCCAAAATGACCGAAAGCAGTTTACTTAACCGTTTCATTACTGTTCCTCCTCAAAGCCTTATCTATGCCCGTGATCCGACAGGATGGAGTTGTCATAACTCACCTGATGGTCGGCAATTGTGTTGTCCTCGGCCACCTTGTCCCAAAGCTGGTCGGAGACGCTCCTTTCCAATACCACGCGCACCGTGTACTTCTTTGTCTCCTTGCCGTTGGTCACGGTATAGGTGACGCCGTTCGCCAGGTTCACCACTTCGCCGGATACCGGCGAGCACACCGCTCCGCCGGCAAGGCTGATGACCGGGGCGACCTTCGTTATGTCCGTACCGAAAGGCAAAGTAACGGTTATCGTGCCAGCGTCGTGGTCTATAACGCCTGCGGCTCCCAGCACCGTGAAGCTCGCGATCTTCGCACCGGTCACGGTGGGGGTGTCGGGCTTGCTGCTCCCGCCGCCGGCGCTTATGAGCTTGCCGCTTTTATTGAGCACGCTCACCGCATAGGCGCGGGCAACGATGTTGTTGCCCGATACGGTATACGTCACAGCAACGGAAAAATCCTGTTCGAGCCCAGGCGCAGGGCTGCAGCTCGTGGTGCCCTCTCCGTATTCAATATTCGGCGCGAATGTCGTCGAGGTCAGCGCAGAGTCGTCCACGCCGGAGACGGTGATGGTGTTGGCGTTGTTATCTATCACGCCGTTATACGCCGTGCCGCCGATGGTGAGCGTGAACGCCGCGATCGAGGCCTGCGCCGCCGCCTGCACTTTTATCCGGTATATGCGCCGGTTTGGAGCCGCTTCCGTGCTGTCCTGCGCCGTGATCGTGAACACGGTCCAATCCGAAAGATCCATCGCGGCTGTCCCGGCCAGCGACGGGGAAACCGTGGCCCCATAGGAAACATCGGCTGAGAGATGGAGCTTTGTCACGTCCGTTCCGGCATCCACGGTCAGCAGCACGTCGGTGGAGCCGGTTTCCGCGTTCTCCGTCACTTTTTTCTTCAGAATATCCTTATCGTTCAGCAAGCTGTCCTGCAGTTTTATACTGGCGAGGTCCATGGCCGTGCCGCTGGCCAGAAGGCTGCTGTCGAGTGTCACCGTCACATAGTATACTTTTTGCGTCGCGCCGTCCTCCGCCAAAACGGTGAAGGGCTGCGGCACGCCCGCTGTGAAAGTGAGCGGCAGATTCGGCGCAAAGAGTGTCGCGCCCTCGGAAAGCGTCAGCGTGGGCGTCATGTTGGTCAGCGGCATGCCGGCAGGCAGCGTCACGGAGATGGTGTTGCGTCCGCCCTCCGTCGTCGCCTCGGTGATGACGCCCTGTTTGCCCTCCAGCTCAAAGGCGGTCACGGAGGCTTCGCCGGAAAGCCGGTGCGAAAAGTCGAACATGTGGTACCACGGGGAATACGGGTGCCCGGCGCCGCCGTCATCCAGAAAACCCAGGTACCATTGGATTGTGTAGCAGGCTTCATATGTACCCATCACATCGTGGTTCGTGCTGGCGTGTCCAAAGCCCGTGTTGTCCTCCATGGCAAAGTGAGTAAGCCAGTAATCCAACGTACCGGTGGTATCGTTATTGAATCTCGTATCCACCCCCACATCGATACCCATGGCGCTCATTGCGCAATATACTTGCGCGGCAGATTCGTTATTTATTGCTCCCCATGAGTTGAAGCTGTAATCCGATGACATTGGGTGGACGCCCGCGGCCGTCTTTTCTCCCAGGACCAGCGCCAGGCCCTCGTTCAGCTTCGCCCTCACTCTTTCACCGTAAACGGCATCATTCTGATATGGAGCGATGGAGTACATCAGCATACCGACCATATCTACATCAAAGTTATCTGTGCCGTAGGTGTGATTCAATATCGTTTCCAGAAGGTTTTCGCGCGTCCAGACAGCGTTTTCAGGGATGCTATAGCTTCCCATATCCAAAGCTATCAGGGCGAATATGGGGCCGTTTATGGTGGAAGAGCCGGAAAAATTATAAATGGCCTCTACAAGATTGTTTATCTCCGTGTACCCTCCGGTGGCCCCTTTGATTTTAAAAGCCGTGCCGTCCCCATACTTTGACAGATCCGTGCAGTTTATCCCCAGAGACGTCAGAGCCATAACCGCCCTGTCCAAATCTGTCATTATTTTTATATCAGTTTCAGCTACTGTGTCATAAATATCGAAGCCATATGGCATCTCGTCTCCGGGAACGAGCCTTTGCCCCTCGTACATACCCAAGCAAAGGAGTTCCCAATCATTAAATACTACGCTTCCGTCGTGATCCTCTCCGTCATCGATCGCTTTGTATCGAGAAATCATTCCTTCTCTTAAAGTGCGCAGTCTGTCCACATACGGATTGTCTACGCTCTCAAAAAGCACCGTTACGGCGTACGCTTTCTGCACGCCGTTCTGAGAGGTCACCGTATATGTGACAGGGCTCCCGCCGCTGAAATCCTTCGCCTCCCCGGATGAGGGCGACACGCTCGCGTTCTCCGAAACGGAAACAGACGGCGCGAGCGCGGTGACATCCGTACCGACAGGCAGCGTCAGCACGATCGTCCTGTCGTTCTGATCGATCACGGCCGTTTTGGAGCCGCAACTGAACTCCAGAACGTCGTTTCCCGTCGAGACGGCCTCCTGCATTATCGTCACCGTATATGTTTTAGTGTTCCCGGCCTCGGCGGTCACGGTATACGAAAGGGGCGTATCGTACGCAAGCGCGGGAGCCGCACTCGTCAGCGACGCGAACTCCGAAATCTCCACCGTGCTTGCCGCCGCGGGCAGTACCGTTCCATACGGCATGGTTACGGTTATGGTGTTTTCCCCGATCACCCCAGCCACGCCGGAAACTACATATTTATCAATGTTACAGTTTGCGGACTTATTTGCCGTTATGGTTACGTCATATACTTTTTCCAGATCAAAGGTTTCATTCTTAATCGTCAGTTTAATGGGATTTTTTACGGAATCCGAAAAATCTATTGCTCCGGAAGCCAGGGAATTTTTCGTCCCCGTGTGCTCTATCACCGGAGAGAGCGAAGAAAGATCTGTGCCGAAAGGCATGTTGAGCACGATTTTTGCGTTTTCTTCGTCGATATCGGCATACCGCATCGTTCCATTTCCGTCCTCGACCGCAAACGAGGTGGCCCGTACATACGGCTCGCCGGTAACAATTTTTATCGTCCAATCCTTTTGTATATATCCATATGTCGCATTGTTGTAGCGAATGCCGGTAGTTCCCTCGTAAGCGGTGACGGTATAGACCGCGCTTCCCGAGCTTACGCTTCCGGATTTGAGCTTTGCCTCAGTCCAGTGGTTTGTGCTCATCTCAACCGCTGCAGCTGAAAGATCCGTGCCTTCCGGCAGCCGCACGGTGATCGTGGCGTTCTCTTTATCTATCAGACCGTAAGAACCCCCCACTGAAAAAGAAGTAAAATCCGGGGAAGAAATGCGGTTTTTCTCCACATAGTCCTTATAGAAAGGCACGACCTCATCAATGATCTTCTGTATCTGATCGGCTCTAAGACAGCATTTATTTGTTAAAAATGTATTCGCCGGGACATTTACGTCACCAGGGTCCGTCCAGCCGAAAGAGCTGCCGACGAGCGTTACATTGATACAGCGCACGACCTCATTCAAAAAATCCGCATAAACGGGGTGGTAACCGCCCACGACCGCCTTCGTATCGGCAATTGACGCCGCCATGGCTTTGAGCGAGCACAGGGAGGCGATGTAGTCGTCCCCAATATCGGCGAGCGCCTGTATCTCCGCGTCCGTAAGGCCCATATTGTACCGCCCGGTGGATTTGTCGTATTTGTAGGGTATATCCGTGGCAATAAAGCAGAGCGGCACCTCGCATTGTCTGTAATTCACTTTATAGGTGGAATCCAGCATCTGCGGAGCATAATAGTTTTTCTGCGGCACCCATGTTTCCCCGCCCGCAATGGAAGTGCTTGAATTCTTCATATCAAAATGCAGCGTCAGCAGATAGTCATCCGGCGCGGCATCCTCTTTCGGTATCAGCATCGTGGTGAACACTTTCAGACCGTTTTGGTAAATACTGGGCGTATCTATATATTCATTTGCCACAATACGCGTAAACGTAAAGGGGCTTTCACTTCCTCCAAAACTGTTCCACGGGTCAGCTGCGGCAAATGCGGTCACATATGACGCCAGTATCCCGATGATAAGCAGAAACAGGAATATCCCCGCGCCTGTTTTTTTCTTTTTCATTGACCCTTTCCTCCCCATTTCGGCAGGGCGTTTTTTACGCGCCCCGCCAAACGCTCTCATTAAATAAAAGGTCAGAAACCTCCGCCGATATCCCAGCCGTAATTGCAGGTGTAAGCCCAGACAATATTGTCACCGGCGTCAAGGCAGTACTGAGACGCCCCGTAATTCGGGATAACGCCGTCCACCTTGTACATCCACCCGCTGTAGCTGCCGCAGGTGAAGGCGCTGATCAAATTCGAGGCGGACTTTCCCATTCCGGAAACGTAGCCGCTTGCAAGTCCGTCAACGTAAAATGTATTGCCCGCCCGAGCGGAAGCCGCCGACAACGCGTCCATGACGGTGGAGCCGTCGGCGATGACGAGCTGCAGCGTCGTGCATCTTGCCTCCAGATAAGAGGCCGTGGACCTGATGCGGGCCGCTTCCGCCGCACCGGAAGGCGATCCGGCATCGTAGGCGGGATGGTTGTTGTTATACGTACCGTTGGCCCAGTTGTACGCGTTAGACGCGTCCACTGTAATGGTCACGCTGATCGTTGTGCCGTCAATGGCCGCTGTAACGACATAGTCGCGGGAATTCGCCCCGTTCGTTACGGTGACGGTCGCATACGTATTGCTCAAAGTCGCTGTACCGGTATACACTCCGCCGCTCAGCGTGGCGCTTGTTCCGTTTATCGCCACAGTGGCGGAAGAATCCGCACAGGTCACTGCGATCGTGGCAGGAGCCAGCGTGCTCAGCTGCGTGCCGCTCGAAAGTACAACATTAAAGGTATAGCGCGAAACGCCGCCCACGGTTGTCACTGTCTCGGTCGCCGCGTTCCCGTTAATGGTAAGAGAGGATATCCCCAGCGCTCCGGTGGATGCGAACGCCGTGCAGTTTACGGCAAACAACATGACCAACGCCAGCAGGATCGCCAAAGTTTTTTTCATTTTTGTCCCTCCGTTCAGTTTGTTCTCAAAGCGCGATGTAAAGCGGTCGTGCGCCGTTTCACATGCCCATCGGTATCACCTCCCCAAGCACCGTCCCCGGCCCGTGATGAAAACGTACATATCGCCTTTCCCTTAACGCGGATACTTCTCATTCCGCCCTCAGCGCCTCGTTGGGGCTGATCCTCATGGCCTTGAGCGCGGGTATCAGCGCGGAGGCCAGGGCCACAAGGCCGGAAAAGGCCACGCCGAGCACCGCGAGCCAGAGAGGTATCACGCTCTGTATATCCATGCCGGCGAAGATGACCGGTATCAGCGCCTTCACTATGAAGCTGAGCACAAGCCCCGCCACGCCGCCGATGACGCCGACGATCAGCGCCTCGGTCAGGAACATCTTCGCAATGTCCGCAAGCTCCGTGCCGAGCACCTTGAGCACGCCCACCTCGCGGGTGCGCTCGCCGATGCTCATCATCATGGTGTTCGCCACGCACAGGGCGGAAACGAACACCGCCACCGCGCCTATGGCCCCCAGCATCCCCTGTATCTGGCGGGACTGGGTGCGCACCGTCTCCAGCATGTCGTTGAGCGTGTAGGTGTTGAGGCCCGAATCCCTGATGATCTTCGCGATGCCCTGCACGCCGTTCACGTCGGCCGCCTTCACCCACACGAGGTCGTAATTCGTGCCGGTCAGCTTCTCCTGGGCCAGCTCCTCCTCGGTCTTTTGCGCCACAAACGAGCTGTTGTCGTCGAGCCACTCCTGCAGACGCTCCCGGTCGAGGAACGCCGCCGCGGTGAAGCTGTTGTTCAGCGTCGAGCACACCCCCGTGATGTCCAGCGTGTAGAACTTGCCGCCGGGCAGGGCGCGCCCGTCGCTGTCCTGCTGCTGCGTGCCGGTGAGGTTGGAATAATCGAAGGTGAGCTTAACGGCGGAATTCAGGATGTCCACCAGCGGGTCGCCGTCGGCGTCCACCGCCGGGGCCCAGTCTTTGTTCGGGTCCGCGAAGCCGGCGGCCACGTCGTCCGTCATCATGAGCTCCGGGTGCATGCGGATGCCGGCCGTGGGAGCCGTGCCCTCCGTCGGAGTCAGCAGAAAGGCGTCCGCCGTGTCGAGGTCTATGCCGTAGAGTTTCACCATATTGACGTAGCTGCCGCATTTTATGTAGGCCGTGGCCTGCACCACGGGGGTGACGGCCTCCACCCCGTCCAGCGCGCGGATGCTCTCCACCGCCGTGTCGTTTAAAAGCGCCGTCCTGCCGCCGAGGTCGTCTGCCGGCAGCACGTCTATCTTCGTCAGGCTGCCCATCTGCTCCAGGCTCTCGCTGTAGGCTTTTTCATAGCCGAGGCCCACCGAGATGAGCACGATGATGCACATGACGCCTATGGTCATGGAGAGCGCGGTCAGTATCGTGCGGGACTTTCGTCTCCACAGGTTGACGGCGCCCATTTTGAAAAGGTCGGTGAGATTCATCGCGCGTCACTCCCGGCGCCCCCGCCGTCTGCGGGCCTGTCCGAGCCGCCGGCCTGCGCTGTTCCCGCCCCGGCTTTTTTCCTGCGGATCTGTACCGCCAGCGCCGCCGCTGTTCCCACCACGAGCACTCCCACAGCGACTATCAGCAGCCAGGCCCACCACGGCCAGGAGGACGCGCTGTCGTCGCTGTCGCTCTGCTTCAGGTCCACGGCCGCCGCGGGCGCGCTCTCCGCCACGTTCATCGGCACCGCGATCTCCTGGGTGTAACGCTCGCCGTTCGCGTCCTCGTAGGCGACGATCAGCGTGCCGGTGAACTCTCCGGTCTTAGCGGCGTCCACCTGCACGTCCGCCGCCACGCTCCCTCCCGCCAGCAGGTCGCCGCCGAAGTAGCTCTCCGCCATCGTGAGGCCGTCTGTCGCCATCACCTGCAGGTTCATCGCCTTGGCCCGGCCCATGTTGATGATGTTGAGGCTCACCGCGATGGGTTTGCCGGAGACGGCGTTCCCGTAGACCACCGGCTCGTCCACCACCACGTCCATGGGCTGGCTCACCGGCAGCATTATCGTCTGGGTGGCCTTGCCCACCACGGAATCCCAGGTCTCGTACGTCATCGTGATGGCGACGGAGGTGGAGCCCACCTCGGCGTCGTTGCGCACGGTGAGGTGGTAGTCGAAATCGGCGCTCTCGCCCGGCTTTATCGCGCGGGCGTAGGCCGAATCGCTGCTGCCGACCGTAAACGTCAGCACCTTGCTGTCCGCTATCGTCAGCGTCGCCACGTTTTTCCACGTGGTGTCGTAGGCCGCGTTGTTCGTGAGCTTGAGGCGCAGCAGCACGTCGTCCCCCGCCATGAGCCCGGAGACGGGCGCGTCGTCCACCATCAGCTCGTATCCCGTCACCATCAGGGACGGAGCGGTGGTCGCTATCTTCTCGTAGCCGTTCTTTATATAGATGTACGCCTTGAAGGTGCACTCGCCCGCCGCGCCGTTTTCATAGTATGTGGCGTGGAAGGTGATGCACTTGTTGCCGGTCGTGGCGTAGGGCGAGACCGTGAAGCTGTACTCCAGCGTGGCCAGCCCGTCCGTCTGCCAGGTGGAGAAGGAGCGCCCGTAGCTCGCGTTCTGCGCGATGAACGGGAACTCGTCGAGGGAGGCGGAGACGACCGGCTCCACCGTTATGTTCGTCAGCGCGCCGCCCTTGTTGACGACCGGCACCTTGAAGGTGATCGTCTCGCCGGGCTGGGCGACAGGAGAATCGATGACGCCGCCGGTGTCGTCTATCCCGGCGAGCTGGAGCGGCCCGAAGGCGGTCGTGACGCCCGAAAGCTCGCCGTCCCCGATGACGGTGACCCAGACGCAGAGGTTGAACTTCACGTCCTCCGTTATTGAGGTGCCGTTCACCGAGTCCTCGCGCCAGACGGTGGCGTTCACGGTGAAGTTGAGGGGATACACGCCCTCCTTGGCGAACTCGCTGATGCTGAACTTGTAGTACACGTCCGCCGTGGAGTTGTAGCTCATGTCGTCCAGGTGGCGCACATAGCTCGCGTTGATGATGTCGAAGGGCCAGTTCGAGACGGAGGTGTCCGTCGGGATATCCGGCTGCACCGTTATGTTGCGCAGCATGTATTTTTCACTGGGCAGGTACTCCCGGTTCACGGCCATGGTCAGCACCACGGTCATCACCTGACCGGGCGCGCCTTTGGGCGACTGCGCGCCTGCGTCCATCAGCACCAGGGCGTTCGCGTTGCTGGGAACGACGGTTATCCCGTCCTTCTCCGCCTCGTCCTCTATCACCGCCGCGTCGTCCGCAAACGCCGCCGCCGACATGGCGAACGCCATCCCCAGCGCCAGAAGCAGGGCCAGGAGCTTCCTTATAAGGTCAGTCATTTTTCGTATCCTCCTTAAACTTATCCTCAACGACCCTGCCGTCCAGAAGCCGGATGGTGCGGTCGGTGTAGCGCGTCATGTCCGGGTCGTGCGACACCAGGATGAAGGTGGCGTTCCATTTTCTGAATATCGAGGTGAGCAGCTCCATCACTTCGTCGCTCGTCTTTGTGTCCAGGTTGCCGGTGGGCTCGTCCGCGAACACGATGGGCGGGTGCGTGATTATGGCTCTCGCTATGCCCACCCGCTGCTGCTGTCCGCCGGAGAGCTCCGTCGGCCTGTGCTCCGCGTGCTCCGAAAGCCCCACCAGCGCCAGCGCCTTTTTGGCCAGCTCGCTGCGTTCGGCCTCCGGCACCCCGCGTATCATCAGCGGCAGCGCCACGTTTTCCAGCGTCGTGTACTGCGCCATCAGGTTGTAGCTCTGGAACACAAAGCCGATGTTCTCCTTCCGGAAACGGATGCGCTCCCGCTCGTTCATCAGGTCCATGCGTTTGCCGAGTATCTCCACCTCGCCCTCCGTCGGGCTCTCCAGCCCCGCCAGGAGCGAAAGCAGCGTGGATTTGCCAGAGCCGCTCCTGCCCGCGATGCAGACGAACTCGCCGCGCAGCGCCTCCATATCCACACCGTCCAGCGCCTTCACCACGTTCTCGCCGACCGTGTACTCTTTTCTCAGACGCCTTGCCGCGATCACGACGTCCCTCTCTCTATCCATCAGCACACCCGCTTTCCGCACCGCGCTCCGGCGGCATAACGTAATTTCTGTCCTCGGCCACCAGGCCGAATTTGACCTTTATCCGCTCGAGTTTCCTCGTCCACGGGTCCGCCAGCGCCCACAGCACCAGAAACGTGCACACGCCGTGCGAGAGGTCGAACACGAAGCTGGATACATACGCCGCGCCCACCGTCTGCCACGTTATCGGGTCCACGTACCCAATTATGAAAAACAGGTTCATCACCCAGCCGTAGAAAAAGCCCGACGCAAGGCCGAAAACGCACATCCTCATCGGCGCATGGTCGGTCAGCCGCCTGACGAAATACAGCAGGTCGCCCCTGGTCGTCCCCTCCGGACAGAGCCTGTCCCAGACGGGGCTTTTGAAGTGCACGCGCTTTTTTCCCCTGTCGAAGAACCCCGCGTTTTGCAGCAGCCCCGCGGCGAAGCCTATCATTCCCCAACAGAACATCTGCCACGGCGTCCACGGCCCCTGACCAAAGATAAAGTTCGACACAAAGCCCGTCAGCGCCCCGGTCAGGAACCCCGCCTCCGGCCCGAAAGCCACGCCCGTGATTATCACTATGGCCGAAACGGGCTTGAAGTTCGGCAGCGGGATGAGGGAAAAAAGCGTTCTGCCCACCACGCCCAGCGCCGCCATCACCGCTATCGGGATCATCTCCCGCGCCTCCGGCTTCTTCCTGTCGAACACCAGAAAGAAAGGCGTGGCCGAAGCTGCCAGAAACACGAGCCCTATCAGAATGTCGGAGTTCAGTATCAGGTAGTCCACCCAGGTGCGCTCTCCCACCACGTTCACCGTGGGCCGGTGGCTGTGGTAGTAGCCGAACGCCACCATCAGAAACGGCAGGACTATCGTTATGACCCAGACCGCCGCCCTTGTTCTCCTGCTGACAAACAGCTTTGACACGAGGCGATCACCTCCTCGCAGGTGATGTCCCCGGGGAAATATTCCGCCGCTATGAGCGCCGCGTCCGTCGTATAAAAACGGTTGCCGGAGAAGAAAGCGTGCGGTTCGTCCGACGATATCACGATGCCGTCGAAGATGAGCGCGCACCTGTCCACATAGGAGGCGGCGAACTCCACGTCGTGCGTCACCATCAGCATCGAGACGCCCTCTGCCGCCAGCTCCCGCAGCATCCCCGCAAGCGAGCGCTTCGCGTAGGCGTCCAGCCCCTTGGTCGGCTCGTCCAGCAGCAGCACACCGGCGTTTCGGAGCAGCAGTTTGCCTATGGCGG
>Ga0268263_1001329_pt1 | contig 22680 bp, 20 predicted proteins | sample Biomet5_FD_190358 | JGI IMG/M metagenome (GOLD analysis project Ga0268263, IMG submission 190358) | Microbial communities from bioreactor (seeded with sewage sludge) at LBNL, California, USA - Biofuel metagenome 5 (SPAdes) (version 4) | ecosystem: Engineered > Bioreactor > Anaerobic >... | reverse complement strand
GCTCCATGCAGGTCGAGGCCATGGCCGAACTCAACCCCCAACCCAACGAGGCGCAGCCAGCCCAAATTCCACCCAGGGCAGCCTGACCGATGGCCACCTCAAACACTCCGGAATTTACACCACGTTGGCCATCCCTTCCTCCTCGATGTTGCTCGTGGAGTGGATAGCCCGTCGCGGAAGTCCGGGCGAAGGCTGGAAACGTGGGTGGCTCGATTAACCCGCCCCGAGGCTGGCTCCATTACCCCTCCCATGGGGTGGCCTCATTAACCCGCCCCGGCTTTGGCTCCATATGCGCGCCCGCCGACAACCCTTATTTCAAAGCACGACGGTGGGTCGTTGAGGCCTGCCACTTTTGGTTCAACCGATTCCGCAAGTTGACGATTCGGTATGAAAAGCTCGGGGCAACCCATTTAGCATTGATCCACTTGGCAGCGGCAATCCTTGCATTACGGAAGATAAAAACCAAAATTATTTATGGATAAACCCTTATTTTGCCTCACCAACAATCACAACTTTATAGCCATCTGCAGTAACATTCCTGGCGTTCGATTCAATAATTATGTATTCTACATAGTTTCCTGGCGTGCTGGCAGTAACAGTAATTGGCATCGGTACGTTCTGACCGGGCTTAAGCAGCAGTGGACCCTTGTTGGTGGCGTCAAAGAATATCAGTCCAGATTTTTTCCCGACAATTTTGTTCACCTGCATCGGAGCGTCACCTGTATTTTTGATGAAAATATTCACAGACTTTGATTCGCCTACGTGTATAGTGCCAACAGGGATCTTTCGCGGATCAACACTAAGTACTCCCATAGGAATGGGCGTCACTTCCCCGATCATGGTTATGGTCATCTTGTTATTTTTATCTTCACTCCATTGAATGTATACGTATTTTTCAAATTTTCCTGGGAATTTGTACGTGTTGTAGACGATTTCCAGTTTGGTCGATTCTCCAGGGGCTAAGGTATCTTTCCCCAGCTTCGTTGTTGTGCATGAACAGCTCGTAGACACGTTCGCAATCGTCAGAGGGGAGTCGCCATTGTTGCTCAGGGTGACATCCTTGCGCGCCACAACACCCTCGGTGAGGGTGCCGAAGGTTAAATGGTCCTGGCTCACGGAAAGCTGCCCAGCGGCCAGGGCTTGACTGCCAGTTGCGGCAATAAGGCAGCACAGCGATAGGAATAATATAGCGATACGCATATGAGAATGTCTCCAAGATTATTGCATAGAGCCATGAAGTCCACGGCTTTTGGTTGCATAGTCGAAGTGGGCGTCCTGTCCTTTGGTATGGCATACGCGGCACGCGTCCTCACCGGGCTTGCCCACGATGAGGGATGGCTTTCCACCGCCTTCAACATGAGCACGACCAGGGCCGTGACATGCTTCACATTGCACATCAGCCAACTCTGGAGTCAGGCCTTGGTCCAGGTAGCCACCATCCTGGCCGTAGCCTACGACGTGGCAGCGGAAACAACCCGGGATGGTTTGCTTTTCTGCCCCCTGGGTCTTGAGATCAGCGAAGGCATTGCCGTGGCGCGTCGTCTTCCATCCTTTCACCTGCTTCGGATGACATTGCTCGCACGCCGTATAGCCCACGTAGTCGCCGAAGATTTCAGCCGAAGCCCTGTCAGGCGCTGCCCAGATCAGCAGCAGGGCGACTGCGCAGCATGCAGCAGTAGTCAAACGCATGTTCGGCCACCTAACAATTGCAGTTCGCTGCCGGTTTAACATAGAGTTTGTCCTTGAGCTTTCGGAGCAACGCGGCATCAATGCCTTTCAAGTCCAGCAGTTCGTCCATGTCCACGTACTCGCCGTTTTGGTTGCGATGCTCGATAATCATCTTGGCCAATCCCGCATCCAACCCCACTTCCTTGACAAGTTGTTCCTGTGTTACGGCATTGATATTCAGTTTGCCTGCTTCGTCCTGGGCGAATGCCATATTTGATATGGATAGAACTATAATAATGAACAACAAGAGACATTTTTTCATGGTAAGCCTCCAGATCTACCAACCAAGGTATTTATATGTGTATAACAACCCCCACATTATGACAGACATAATGCCGGATAGAGAACCAAAAAATGCTTTTCGTCCAGGGCTGGTATTGATTCGAGAACAACGAAATACGCCTATATAGAGAGCCATAGTAGTGGAGAAGATCAACACCAAAGCCAACATGATAAAAACGATATCCATGAACATACGATATTCCCTTAATAAAGGCCGAAATATTGGCAGAGAGTGAGCAGAACCATGATGGCCAATGCCAGCAGTATGCCACAGGCGTCACGGTCTTGGGCCTCTTGGCCGGTATTGGCCATGTAGTCAAAGCCAGTGTGGGTAGTGGTGTGTGAATGTACGCTCATAGCTGATTTCCCTATTTGGGCAGCAACCCAGTCTTGACGCATAAAGCCACGACAGCCAGGAGCACCAGCATGCGGAGGGTCCCAGCTATGGCGGTGATGGCCAGCCCCTTCAGGCCGGGGGCCAGAATGTCGCGCCATGAAAGACTCAGACCCAAGGCGGCAGCGGCCAAGGAAAAATCCCATTTGACCATGGTAAAGATTGCATGGTGTGCGGGTTCGCGAAACAGGTGCAGACAGGTAAGCCCCCAACAAAAAATGAACACGCCAAGCCAGATCGGAAAGCGTTCGATGCCTCGGGTAGCCAGCACACGGGGATCGTCTTTGTGACGCAACTTGCGCAGGAACGTGATGCAAAAGACGAAGAGGAAGCCCGCAGGCATAATGACGTGACGCCCTACATCGAACCAACCCGCATAACGCCCTGCTTCGTAGCCGTAGGCAAAGGCTGCGGACATGGCCTGTGCCCCGTTGCCTACGCCGAGGACTGCCGCCAAACCGAAGGCTGTTTGGGGGAGACCGAACCAAGCTGCCATGCTAGGCATGACGACCATGGCCACCAAACCAAAGCCGATGACGCAGGCGGTGGCATTCGCCACTTGGCCGCCTTTGGCCTTGATAAGGGGCATGAGGATGACACACGCGTGGGGATCACCGGTGCACAGTCCTCCGGCAATGATGGCGCCGTGCCGATCATCGAGCTTGAAGAGGCGGACGAGGAACAGTGTCAGGCCGGCCGTGCCCAGGAGTGCCAGCACGCACAGCAGCATGGGCACAAGTCCGAGCTTGAAGGCGTGGCCGATCATAAAATGGGGCGCCAGCATGATGATCCCCAGGGGCATGAGGATATGGATGAGGGAGAGGCCGCGCTTCCAGCTGTCGGGGACCCCAAAACAATTTCCCACAAGCAGGCCGAGCAACAAGGGATTCCACACGAAGTTGGCGTTGAGTATCTGAAAGAGGGGCGTGTGGTTGATGGGACCGACCACGCCACTGAGCCATTCGAACAGGTTCTCCAGGGTGAAGGGATTGGGCACCCCGGGGAGATTGTTCGCGAAGACGCTGATGAACAGCATGGCCAGTAAACCAGGCAGGATTTCTCCATACCCATACATGGCGCTGAAAAAGGATGTTCTGGTTCGCGCATAGGGAATGCTGTCGATTTCAGGCATTGTTTGTCGTTTCCTTCTCGTGGGTGTCCTTGCTTTTACGAAACACGTTAGCGGCGAATGTGCGCGGAACCGCCGGTATTCACCGAGCCGGAGAGCTTCTGGCCGTCATCTTTCGTCCAGGTGCGCCAATGCTCCATGAAGCTCAGTCGGGGTAGCATGGACAAGCGCAGGAAGCCTTCGGTGGTGCCCGTGACGCCAATCAGCACATCAACGTTATTGCGGGGTTGAAAGGCCAGGTTGTCGGATCGGACGACCTGACCTTTTTGCAGGGTTTCTACATGCCAGGCATGGATCATTTCTCCATCAAAGGCATCAATAACGAGGCGGAAAAGTGGTTCCCCAGCCTGGTCCTTCGGGCCTTCATAGGTGGGGTGATTCCTATCCAAAGTGATGGCTTCCGGGTTATCCAAAAGAAGTTCATTAAATTGATAGCAATGACCACAGACATCAGGTCGTACCATGAAGCGTGGATCAAATGGAAAGGGTGTATCGCGTTTAAGGAGTTGTACACCAGTAAAAATATGTAAGTTTGCCTTACCATCATGCAAAGCTTCTTTGGAATCAAGTTCCACCACCACATCGTTGTAGGATAATTGCAAGGACTGAACTGCCTCGTGGTACTGCGGCAACAAGTTGGCTTGGTCAGGGGACAACCCCAGATCCTTGCTGGCCACCACCTTGTCGCTTTTGTCCCGGAGTGAGAGGGTTACGAATTTGGTGTCTTGGTTCGCTCGTTCGCAACGTAAGGTAAGATTTCCCACTTTTGTATCTTGACCCTCAGCCAAGAACCGATCTTGTGGTTTGTCATACGTATAGTTGATGGAATTAATGACTGGTGTTCCAAATTCCTTGATGCGGACAAAATCCATGCCAATATATTCCGGGATGATCCATGTAGCGCCTTCGGCAAAGACATCCGGCATCTGGTAGCGATTCCCTGCCTTGGGGGCTAGCCCCTGGGCCATGAAGAAATGGGAGCCCCAACGATTTCCAGAATACTTCATGAGGGAAAGTTCTGCCTCGGGGCGGTCATCCAGGTAATGATGTCCGGTAAAGCGAAGTGCTTTGTTGCGCACACCCAGCAGTTGATCCTGCCAATACATAAGATTTCCATCGCCCATGGGTTGGTTTTTCCAGAAGTCGAGTTGGAAATTTTTTCGCACAAACGTACTTGAATCAAAGGAAACCAGGTAGGCCTGTTTCCCCAGCAGCAGGAAGGACTCTCCGCTCAGCGTGCGAACATTGCGGGCGTTGCGCGAAGAATAGCAGAGTCCGGCAGGCGGAACGACGATGCGTCCCTTGCGGTAGTCCACGTAACTGCCTCTGATAAATATACTTTCAGCCGACAAGAGGCGTTCCCCCTTGCGGTTACGGTAGATCTTGCGTTTGACCCCTTGGAAATGGGGGACAAAGGGTGCGGTATGGTCGGGTTCGTAGAACGAACTGTCCGATACCACCTTGGGATAGGAGGTAAACTGGGAGCCCTCCACGACGGTGCCGAAACTCAGGTCGGCCAAGCGCGTCAGAAAGGTGCTTTCCAAAATGGGCTCCAGCACCGGGGACGTACCAACGAAGAAATCAATGTTTTTGCGACCTTCCTTGGGCCAAAAAATCATATTATCGGTACGGATTTGATAATAATCGCGCAAATACAAATTACGACAAACCGAATCATTTATATTTTTTGCCGTCAAAGTGAAGGCAGGTTGGTTGAACCACCAGTACGACCACTTCACAGGTCCCTTGATGTCAGGGGTATTCGTATCCAGGGAAAAGGGATTGACGTTCTCCAGCACCAGACGCTGTAACATTCCTGTCATGGGATTGGCTTCGAGGCCTACGATATACCGTGAATCCAAAGGCCATGCCTCTCCCTGATGCACGGTAAGCAGGTTGCGCCAGATCACGAAGCGTAGCGTTCCCTTGTCATAGCCGTGAGGCTTGCTGCTGGTCCACGGCACGAAATCCGAATTTTGGGCGAAGTCGGGCTCGATCTTGATCTCGATGCGCATGTCTTGGCTAGGAATGGTCAGATGGTACTGGTCCTTTTCTCCCATCATGGTTTTGTAGCCTTGGGCCGTGAGCGGACGCACAAGTTTTTCGGCCAGCACAGTGTCTCCGAAAAAATTTGTGACGCGCACCAGGAAACCATTTCCTCTGCGAAACGCATAAATGCGCTTATTAAAGTAATAGCGGTAGTCCTCTTGGCGCACATCCAGGACGACAGGACGAGTCATGGAAAAAGTGGCCGACCGGATCACGGGAAAGCGGATGCTTTCGAACTCGGCTTGTTTGAAGTCCAGATGTTTGGTGAGCACCCGAGTGGCACCATATATATAGTCTTTGTCCAGGAAAAACGACTTTATTTGCGGGACAATACCCTCGTCCACCTGGAGTTCTCTCGTCTTGTTGCGATCTTCGAAAGAGCTGGAGACAGGCATTTCCAAGGGCCATCCTCCGGATGGCGCGATGAGCGCGATTTCGCCGTAAGGTTTTTCATAATGATCCGTGGAGTAGTCGAACCAGAGGCGATAGCCAGTCTTGTCCACGGGGACCTTTTGTCCCAGTTTGACGGAAAGCCCCTTGGTTTCGTGAATAGCGGTCTCAAGATCCACAAGATAGGCCTCTTCGCCCAGAATCAGGAGCGGATCGCCAGCAAAGGGCGCTGCGTCTCCGGACACCTCGGTGAGATAGAACAGCCCGCCGGCAGGCACCGAGGCTTTGCCACCACTGATGGAACTCCCACGGAGGACGACTGCCTCAGATAGATGTTTTTCTTCACCTTTTTCGTTGTGCAGGATCTTGTTTCGCAATCCTGGTAAGTGGGGAATGAAGGTCATATCGTCGGCCGGCGGGAGGCCGTGAGGGTCGGAGGCGGCCAAGCCCAACGAAATGTCGAGCAGCAAGACCAGAGGGAGCATGAGGGCTAAGGGCCTTCCCCAAACGGCGTGACAAATGCGCATGTCTTTTTCCTTTTCCCTAAACTGCACGGAACGTGCGCGTGGAAACAAGCACGCTAAGGATCAAAAAGTGTACCGTATGCATATCATACTGAAAACTATTATTTTTTTGGAAAAAAGCTTTCCTGGCACCGCTTCTCCTGGGAGGAGTGTCATACATGGTGTGCAAAAATCCGCACAGGTAAGGGGAAAATCTTGAATGATTTCATGGTGGCCAACTTTTTGCTTTCGTTTATGGAAAAAGGATTTTTCCTTTTAGGGACGGGATCATGAAATGGAAGTTGTTGTTGGTGATGATGGTGTGGGTGTTGATGGGGTTGAGAGGTACTTCCGCCGCGGCCCAACCGATGCCGATCCGGATCGGACTCAATACCCAAGAGCCTCCCTTCGCCTACCAGGATGCCACGGGAGGCTCCCCGACCGTGCGCGGACTGGATGTGGATGTGGCGCGACTGCTGGGAAAAATTTTGAATCGAAAGGTGGAATTCTACCATAACATCCAACCGTCAAGCCGACAGGACATGCTTGCCAAGGGGCGTGTGGACATGCTCATTACCGCCACCCCGGGCATGATGCCTGAGGGCACGTTTGTCTTGGTGCCCACCGGCATCTCCCAGAATCGCCGTCTTTTCGTGAAATCCGACTGCCGCGATGTGGTCTGTCTCAAGGACCTTGGCACCAAACATGTGGTCATGCTGGCTGGGGACAACCCCTGGCATGAATCCGACTATCCAGTGCCTCAGGAGTTGACCGTTGTATCGGACTCATTGAAGGCTTTACAACTGCTGGAAAACGGACAAGCCGATGTGTTCGTGGCTCCTTCTGAAGAAGTGGCTCATGCTTTAATTCTTAAATATGGATTGCGAAACATTCGAAAGGTTGGGGTGATACTGGAGAAGCATCCTCTTTACATCATACTGCGGCAAGAGGACCAGGCTTTTCTTTCGGACGTCGTTACAGCCATGGAAAAGCTTCGTACCTCAGGAGCCCTCACTAAGATCAGGGAAAAATGGTTTGGGGTAGACTTCGCACCTCCCCCTTGGCAAAAATACAAGATACAGATTTTTAGCGTTGCTACCTTTATTTGCCTAGGCATTTTCGGCGTTGTGATTTGGAACCGCCAACTTAAGATAAAAGTCATGGAGGTGACGCGAGGTCTGCAGGCCTCGGAGCGCAACTTTCGGAGTGTCATCGACTCCTCTCCGGACATGATCGTGGTGGTGGACCGCGCTGGGCACATTCATCAATGGAATCCCAGCGCCAAACGCCTGCTTATAGGAGAGGCTGGAATCGTACCCCAGACCCTAACGCAAAACTTCATCATTGAGGAGCGCCGGCAATGGGATACTTTTCTCAATCAAGTGTTTGACACCGGTCGGGGAGCACTGCATTTTCACCTCAAAGTGGATCAAGGTGGCGAGCAGGAAATCGACGTGGTTGCCACACTGGTCTCGGATCAGGAGACCGGTGCCCCCCTGGCCTGCTGTTTCGCCAGAGACATGACTGAGCGCATCCGCATGGAGCAGGAGCTTATTCAGGCCGACAGGTTGGCCACCATTGGTAAAATGGCTGCGGGCGTGGCCCACGAGATCAACAATCCATTGGGCATCATTCAGGCCAATGTGGAACTGCTGCTCACCCATGGGCTGGATCCAGAAACCAGATGCGAATCGCTGGAGGCCATCCGGCGCAACACCATTCGGGCGGGGAACATCACCCGGGATCTCCTGGCGGTGGCGAGGCCGCGGACCCCGCAGATGGCCGAACTCGACTTGTATGGTCTCGTGCGCACCATCCTTTCGATGGTGGCGCCCCAACTGAAGGGCATCACCGTCGTGCACCAGCAGCCACCCTCCCCCCTCACCGTTTGGGGCGACGGATGCTTGCTGCAGCAGGTGTTCCTCAATGTGGTGCTTAATGCCAAGACAGCTTTGGAGGGGCGGCCCACCCCCCGGCTGTGGGTGCGCTATTGCCAACCCCGTGACGGGAGCGTTCGGGTGCTGGTCGTGGATAACGGCCGAGGCATCTCTCGTGAGCATCTTACTGTTGTGTTCGATCCTTTCTTTACCATAGGAAACCCCGAAGGGTTCGGACTGGGGCTGTTTATCTCCCAACGTATCGTGGAGAACCATGGGGGCGTCATGTACGCAGAGTCCGAACTGGGCAAAGGGACCAAGATAATCATTGAATTACCGATGCCACCTGATCAAACCTCCACGATTCCCAAGCCTTGCAAATTTTCGACGTTGTAATGGGGTCTTGCGATGAAGACGAAACTGCTAATTGTGGATGATGAAAAAGACTTTTTACACGTATTGAAAAGTTTTTTTTCTTTTGGTCCGTATGATGTCCAGACTGCAACTTCCAGTGAAAAAGCCCTCCATTTGTTGGATCAGATTCAGTTCGATGTGGTGGTTACGGACATGGCCATGCCAGGGGACAGCGGATTGGCGCTCTTAAGGGAAACACAAAAAATGAATCGATACCTTCCGGTGATCGTTATGACCGGGGTAGGGACCATCGAAAATGCCGTGGAGTCCATCCAGCAGGGCGCCTTTCATTATATCACCAAGCCGTTCAATCCAAAAGATTTGGAGAATTTGATTTGCCGCGCGGCGGAATATGCGGAACTCAACCGTCGTGTGGAACGCGAAGTCTCCGACGTTACTTCGGACAGGTTTGTTTTGGGCCAAAGCCGAAGCATCAAGAGCGTTGTGCAAATGGTCACCAAGGTGGCCGTATCTACTGCTCCTGTGCTTATTATGGGTGAAACTGGCACGGGAAAATCCCTGTTCGCCCGGATGTTACATGAACAGAGTGAGCGTCGGGCGAACCCGTTCTTGACCATAGATTGTGCGGCCTTGGCGGAGACTCTTCTGGAAAGTGAACTCTTCGGTCACGTCAAAGGTGCTTTTACAGGAGCGGTATGTGCCAAACGTGGCCTTTTGGAAGAAGCGCAGGGTGGAACGATTTTCCTCGACGAGATTGGCGAACTTTCACTAGGTACGCAGGTAAAATTGCTCAGTGCCATTCAGGAGCAGGAAATTAAACCAGTTGGTGGCAATAAATCCTGCTCCATCGACGTGCGATTTATCTCTGCCACCAGCCGAGATTTGCAACAGGAGATTGCTGAAGGGCGCTTTCGAAGAGACCTGTACTTCCGTTTGGCGGTAGTCCCCCTCTATCTTCCTCCCCTGCGCGAGCGCCAAGAGGATCTCCCATTATTTATCGAGCACTTTATTCGACGGCTAAATAAGGAATACAAAAAAAATATTGCACATATAGACAGTGAAGTTATGAACACACTTCTTAATGCCCCCTGGCGTGGCAACATTCGCGAATTAGAGAATGTGCTCGAAAGAGCTGTGCTGCTTTCCAATGGCAAGGCTATCACCATGGCTGACATTTGCATGGGAGGCCCTCCGTCGCACACCAAGTCCACGAACTCGGTCTCCGTATCCCTCAAGGCGGTCGTGGAGGAAGCAGAAAAACATGCCATCCTTGAAACCCTCACCGAAACCGGTGGCAACCGCTCCGCTACGGCGAAAATACTGGGTATCGCCAGGCGGACTCTCTACGACAAGTTGGCCCTGTATGGCTTGGAGTAGGCTGTCTTTTCTGGCGGCCCCTCTCGCGATTCCTTAAAAGACATCATCCCTTCTCTCGCGCTGCCGCTGTAAGATTTTCCGCAAAGGGCGTGCAATCTTCTGTACATGCCTTCTCCAACTGGTTGGAGAAGGGGCTGTTGGTTTTGTTGATTTTTCGAAAAAAAACAAAAAAATTTTGTTATTACAGTAAGTTGATTAATATGGTTTGGAACGTCGATTTCGGCATAATCCTTGCCTTATAAAAAGGGACATTGCGTCTACACCTTGGCCGAGGGGAAACATAAGTGTGCAATGGGTGCGACAGAGCTTAGGCGTCAATCTGGATTCTATAAATGCGTACTTGAAGTGTTTTATGATATCAATTTTGCTACAGTTAACAAACTTCCTCATACAAGTTTGGCCTGTTTGCAGGAAGGATCGTTATGAATTGTCGATTATAGGAGGAGAAGGGTGAAGAGGCGCGATTTTTTGACCTTGGCGACAGTTGGTGCCTTGGACGTGCTCATGAAACCATTGGGCGCGCTGGCTTTTCCGACGGTGTTTCCGCATGGAACGACCATCTATTATCCTGAGAAATGCTGGAATGGCTTCACGGTGTTTGGCACTGAAGTGGAGTCAGAAGGCACAGTCCTTATCGACATGAACGGGAACGTAGTCCACCAATGGAAGGAAATTGGTCAACTGGACCATCCCAACAAAATCCTCAAAGGCGGCTATTTGGCCGGCGCCAAGCGCCCTAGTCCGGAGAAAATGGGGCGTATTTGGGGCATGGAAGATTCCAGCGACCTAGCCGTCGTTGATTTTAAAGGTACTACCATGCGTACTCTCCCTCGGGCCGGTATGCATCACGACTTTCAGTTCCAGGGGAACCCTGTCGGTTACTATAGCCCTGCTCTGCCGTTAGATAACTATAAGCAAAAAATGTTGGTGCTCTCCAACAAGATTGTCCAAAAGCCGGAACTTACGGATAAAGATCTACTGGACGATGTCATCTACGAACTTGATTCTAATAATAATATCATTTGGTCGTGGTTGGGGAGTGATCATTGGGAAGAGATGGGCTTTACTCCGGAAATGTTGGCTACTCTCCGCAAATACCCTTCCTATTCCATGACACGAAATAAAGGTATTAAAGGTGGGGATTGGATACACGTCAACGCGACTTCCTATCTTGGACCGAACAAGTGGTTTGATGCAGATCCCAAGAAATACGCGGCATTTAATCCTGAAAATATCATTGTTTCCTGCCGTCAGACAAATACCAGTTTCATTATCGATAAAACGACCGGAAAGATCGTATGGCGTATTGGACCGCTGTACTATCCAGAAATTGTTTGGGAATTTGCTGAAGAGCAGTTTCCCCGCGCCTACCGGAAGCTCGGGCAGATTATCGGCCAGCATCACACCCACATGATCCCTCGGGGGCTCCCTGGTGAAGGGAATATTCTGATCTACGATAATGGTGGATACGCAGGTTATGGTCCTCGCAATCCTGGGGCCCACGATGGGTGGTCCGATGCACGGCGCGATTATTCGCGGGTCATTGAACTCAATCCTTGCAACTTGGAGATGGTATGGGAGCATTCGGCCAAAGAAATGGGTATGCGCAATAAATACCAATTTTACTCAGACTATGTGAGTTCAGCACAGCGACTCCCCAACGGAAATACTCTCATCACCAACGGTGCGGTGGGGCAGTTCCAGGAAGTAACTCCAAAACATGAAATTGTGTGGGAATACATTAGCCCATATTATAATCCAAACGGTAAGTATAACTTGGTTTTTCGCGCCTATCGCGTCCCATACGACTATGTGCCGCAGCTTAAGAAACCAAATGAAAAGGCTGTCATCCCACCTGATAATGCCAATTTCAGAGTGCCATCAGCTTCTTAAATCAACGGTTAAGCAAGGAGGATGTACATGTCTAGAAAATTCATCATGTTTTTTTTATGGTCTCTTCTGTTTTGCGGAGTTTGGCAGTCTGTATGTTCTGCAAAAGGGCAGGTTGTAAGCTTTAATACGGCCACTGTTGATCAGCTGGCTAATATTGAAGATGCGAAGATTCCTTCGGAGTTGGCTCAAGCTATCGTCAAATATCGAGAAGAAAATGGAGTATATAAAACACCTGAGGCGCTGTTAAAGGTACCTGGGATGACAAACGATTTTTTTGAAATGCTTAATCCTACTTTAAAAGATGGAGATGTCGTTCATGATCCAGATGCAGAACCGGCGCTTGCTCCATCAAAATGTTAATGCATCTAACATGTTGTAAAAATATATTATTATAATGGCATATTCTATGCTTGGAACCCATTGTAATACTTATAGGGAGGGTTATATGCATTGTATTTCTAACAAATGTGTTGTTGGTACAATTATTTGCTCTGCACTGGTGTCGGCGATGTTGCTCTGCATGGATGTACGCAATGGCCTTGCTAGGCCAACGGTGTACCCGACAGGGACAACTATTTTTAACCCTACAAAAGCGCAGGATGGTGTCTTTATTATGGCTGTGCATCCTGAGTATGTTGCCATAATAGATAGAAATGGAAACGAATATAATAGATGGAATATCGAAAAAAACCACGCAAATGCACGAGCAAGGCTTATAAAAAATGGTAATTTACTGCTCGCATCTACTTATATAGATCTGTCTGGTAGTGGAGCATTCACAGAATCTCATCAAACTATCATCCGCGAATTAACTTGGGATGGGAAAAAGGTGTGGGAATATACTGTTCCCAAAGAATTAGATTGGCATAACGACGTGATCAAGCTCAAAAATGGAAATATCTTGTTTACGGCATATACTCCTGTGCCCAAAGAATATCTTGCAAAAATCAAAGATGTAGACATTCCTTGGTGGGGAGCGATCAAGCGGTCCAAGGCCAACATGCGAGGTGATGTGCTCATGGAGATAGACCCCAAGACAGGGAAGACCGTCTCGGAGTGGAAAACCTGGGAGCATCTTGATCTTAACATGTTTTCTCCCATGTGTCCCGCTAATGATTGGACGCATGTGAACAGCATCCAGGAACTGCCCGAAAACAAGTGGTATGACGGTGGAGATAAACGCTTTACTCCTGGGAATTTGCTTGTCAATCCTCGCAACCTTGATGAATTTTATATCATTGACCGGAAAACGGGTAAGGTCGTTTGGTCTGGAGGGCATAGCTACAAAACAGGATTGCAGCATTGCCATGAACCACAAATGATAGAAAAAGGTTTGCCCGGCGCAGGTAATATTATTTTGTTTGACAATGGCCTGTTTCCAAAAACACGTGATCGGGTGGGCCAGACAGCTTTGATTGAGCTCAATCCAGTCTCTGGAGAAATTGAATGGATGTATGAGACCAAAGGTTATTCGAATATGCATTTTTTCAGCAAGACGATGGGCTCGGAGAGTCGCTTGCCTAATGGTAATACATTCATCTCGGAAGATAATGCCGGTCGTCTGTTTGAAGTCACCCATGACCCGAAAAATCCTGAAGGCGGTGAAATCGTATGGGAATATGTGATGCCGTCATTTAGCCAACGCAGTCGAATTTACCTGGAAGACTATTGTCCGCAGCTGAAAAGCATTAAACGTAGTTGTAAGCCTTACGCCGTAGTCCCACCAGCGAACGCTGATTTCCACGTTCCCAGTGCGGCTAAATAATTTTTAACGCATCCATGGGGGCAGCATCTTCCCCGCTGCCCCCAGCCAAGAAGGAGTTCGACCTATGAATAAAATTTGTTCCTTGAGCAGAATCCTATTGTTGCTCAACTTGTTCTTGTTATTTTCTGTAGTGGCATACGCCAGTGACGATGTCGCATATTTTGTCGCCAGTGACGAAATTTTCAATCAGATTACGGGGATTCGGAATTATTTGACGAACGACGGCGTTAAAATTGTACAGATCAAACCGTCGGAGCTTGATAAACTAAAAGATATTAAGAGATTTGTTGTGTTTGGTAGCCCAGATGCAACTGATGCTATCGGTGATTTAATCCGCACGTCCTTGAATGAAACTCAGCTCAATAATGCCCGCAGAATGGGAAAAGCAACTTTTGTTGCTGCTAGTGTCTCCGGAAAAGACGCCATATTTTTTGCAACATCATTTGGGATGACTTCACTTGTCAAATCCTCTGCAAATTCTTGGAAAGAGTGTTTTGAGTCATGGTATGGTGTTAAGATACCTGTAACTCAAATAATAGGATATTGATTTAACGATTCTGCATTTACTTGCTTGAGACTGCTGCACAATTCCCTGACAGCCGGCCAATGCGCTACCGTTACATTGGACGGGCTCATAGCATGACGGGATTCCAAAGGGCGCGCCCTTTGGCCGCCGGAGGCATTCTCTCCTGAGCAATTGTGCAGTTGTCTTTACTTTGTCCTGTGTCTGATCATTTTGTAAATGTCCCTTTTGGGAGGAGATCTATCTACTGATTATAGCAAACTATAGATCTTTCCCCTGAGTAATTTCAATTCTTCCGGTCTGTAAACAAAAGTGTCGGCAGATGTGTATGTCATCTGTCCGTAGGGGACTGTTGTTTTCTTACAGGAAGGGAGATCTGTTAGGGGCGGTTGCCAATCGACTGTGTCGCGGATGTCGGCATGAGGCATCCCTCTTAACCAGAAGGAGGAACATTCGTGCGACGCGTATGGGCAACATTCATTTTCGCTATCTTGATTTTTGCAGGCATAAACAGAAGTGTTAAGGCAGCAACTGAAGTTAATATGACTGGCGACGCTCGTGTCTATGGCGTATTTTTTACCGGTCACAACTTCACCTGCTGGAACAACGCGGCTTGGACCAGCTTTTCCGGTACATTTAATCACGCCGGTAGGAAAACAGAAGATACTTTTGAAATCTGGGAGCGCTTTCGTCTGCGTTCGGACTTTGTGGCCAGCGAAAGCGTAAAGTTTCGTCTGGGCTTTAAGGTAGAAGAGACCTGGGGGCGCGGAACCTTCACTGCTGCGAATCCTTCTGCCGCTATTAAAGTTTATCAAGCTTATCTACAATTCAAGTGGCCCGGCTGTAACATTGAAACCACCGCCGGTCTGCAAGACATCACGCTGCCGCAATCGCAATTGTTCTTTGGAAGCATTGTCTTTGGTGGGGACCGTATTGCCTCCCTCACTTCCCGGGTTCCCCTTATGGGCAACACGGTGGAATTGTTGGCTGGTTTTGGTCGAATGATCGATTCCAACCAGACATTTGATCCCACCACTACCCAGGTGGGGGATGAGCTAGACACCTACTTTCTAACCCTGCCCATTAGCCTTGATAATTTTAAGGCGACCCCGTGGGGGCTCATTGCCATAGCGGGTCGCAAAGCTGACTACTTTACCTTGAATGCCTCTGGTTTTGGCATTGCCAACTACGCCGAGAACCTGATTTCGGCAGGATCGCTGCTCAATACGACCATCTGGAAGAACAACCAGACACCATACTGGTGGGCCGGTGGCGCCTTTGAGGTGACCTCTCTCGAGCCTGTGCGTTTCTACGCTGACGTCATTTACGGCGCTGGTGCTCAGGCTGACCGCGAATCCAGCCAGCGGCACGGTTGGTTTCTCGATGCCGGTGCCGACTACACTGGTTGGAGCCTAATGACACCACAGGTCTTCGGCTGGTGGTCCACTGGTGAAGACAATTCAACCCGTAACGGTTCCGAACGGTTGCCCCAGTTACGTCCCAACTGGGGGCCTGGCAACAGCTTTTTGCTTGATTGCAGCCAGGAGTTAGCCAAAAATTCCAACATGGGCATAAAGCCGAATGGTGCCTGGGGGGTAGGCATTTCACTGAACAACATTATGTTTGTTGAAAAGCTCTCCCATCGTCTGACCTATACCTATATCCATGGTAACAACTCGCCCCGTGCTATCCGTGCCCTCAATGCAACTTTAGGATCAAACCCTTACTTTGTAATGGGCCGTGATTTATCGTCCAACGAGTGCGCTCATGGTCTGAATTTCGACACCACCTATATAATTTACGAGAATTTGTCCGCCGTTCTTGAGAGTGGTTGGGCCCATGGGTACTTTCAGCAAAGCGTTTGGGGACGTCGGTTGGTTCACAGGGCCAACTCCAGTGATGTATGGAAGGTTGCCTTTGGCTTGACCTACAAGTACTAAACGATTCTCTCTGCGAATTGTTGCCAAAAGGTCGAGACTTGAAAATCTCGGCCTTTATTTTGTGCACCTTTCCACCTCCCTCTGAAACTGATGCACGATAAATCTCAATATATATTGAGATGAGGTGGTCCTGGTTGGTTGGACAGCCTCCAGGACAGCATGGCCCGGATAACCGCACCAGGTAGAGGAAGCCGCGCCGCATGCGGACGTAGGTGATGTCAGCGCACCACACCTGATTCGGCCGCGTAATCGGCATTTCTCGTAACAAATACGGATATATCTTGTGATCGGGATGCGGCTGGCTGGTCCTGGGCTTCTGGATGGATCGCCATGAGCCCCATTGGGTCGCGCATCGGCGAGCAACCGAGTGAAGCTCCGCACCAGCCGTTGCACGGTAGTTGCCTCACATCACCGAGACATTAGCGCGAACACACCCCACCCCAGGTATTCACGCGTATAAGCGGCGTAACGCTCTGGTTCCGTGGTCAATTTGGCTCGAACATCTTTCGCGAATTCGTCGTCGGGATTGGCTTCAAGCCATCGGCGCATGGTGAGCCATTTGGCCGCCTCGTATCTGTCCCAACTGTCTTGGTCTGCCAGAACCATTTCCACGACGTCGTAGCCAAGGTGGCAGAAAGACGCGAGAAGTTCTGGAAGCATGAGAAAATCGGAGATTGAGTTGGCGAGACACCCCTTGGCAACATCTTCCGTCGGAGGTAACTGCCGCCAGTAGGGCTCGCCGATGAGGATGATCCCTCCGGTGCGCAGGCTTCGCGCCAGAAGCTCGATAGTGCCGACGACTCCCCCACCGATCCAAGTGGCGCCGACACAGGCTGCCACACCGACCTTTTCGTCGACGACGTAGCCGGCAGCGTCTCCGTGGATGAACTCGACCCGGTCGGTGACGCCTAGTTCGTCAGCGCGGAGTTTCGCTTGTTCGGTGAACAACTGGCTCATGTCGATACCAGCGCCGCTGATTCCGTAATCGCGTGCCCAGGTACACAGCATCTCGCCCGAACCGCTGCCGAGGTCGAGCACACGGGTCCCCGGTTCCAAACGCAACGCCGCCCCGAGAGTGGCGAGCTTTCCTGGTGTGAATGGATTATGGATGCGATGAGCACTTTCAGTAATGGTGAATATCCGTGGAATGTCCACAGCAGAACCTCCTTTATTATTTAGACTTTTCGTCATTATTAGTAGCACTACTGTTTCTGGAGCACTTTGCTGCTACAACCCGTCAGAAAGTGTAGCAGATTGCCCCCAGGGGGGGAAGGAGGAGCTTGTGACAGGTCAAAATCGATGCAGGGGCCTGCACGACGGAGAACTCACCAAAAACTCAAAAAATTCGGCAGGTGAAAACCCAGGTTCCTGCGGATCGGAGACCAGAGGATTCCTCGAAAAGCTGAAAAATCTAGTAAAACAGCACGATATGAACGACTTGAAGCGAAAATGTACCCGCCGGATGGCAGCATCCTGCCATTTTTCGGTGGGGGAGGAGTCAAAAATGCGGGGAAGCGAGTATTTGACAGGGAAATGGGTGGAAGCCTTATCGAACTTGCCATCTTGATGAACAATCTGGACATCCTTCGCCGGACTTCAAGAAGTCCATCGACGAGCTGCTCGGTCTGAGTAAAGGGCTTCAGAAGTTTGTTGGCACTGCTGGATATCAAAAGCTAAAAGCACAAAAATCGTCACTATAAGCAAGCAAAGTGAATTTCCCCAGCCAGGAGGTTCACCTTTTTACCCAGAAGGACGGAGACATGATGTCCATGTAAAATTCCATTAGATTATTTTCATAAAGGATAATCAACGCAATTGGCTGTCTTTATTGCCGCGACGGTTATATGGAGTCACAATAGTCTGATCTTTGTCATGTTCCTGCTGGCAAGAGATACAGAGACGAACCCCAGGCAGGGCTTTTCGCCTCGCGAGAGGTATTTCAGCGCCGCATTCTTCACATTCCAAAAGGCTTTCACCTTTGGGCAATAAGTTACGGACTCGTGTAACCTCATCTTCAATGGAATGTGCAATCTGATCCTGCACAGCTCCATCGCCAGCCCAACCAATTGCCATTTTCAGATCTCCGTGTAAATTGTCGGGTTTTGATGAAAAATCTTTACGTGAGACCGATGCACGGCCTAAATCGGATAATAGGTTGAGTCCGATGCCCCGATGCTGGAATTGCAACCATTTCCAATATATTGGGATTCCAAAGGGCTCGCGCCCTTCGGAATTCCGATATGATTTCAGGAGATTGCAATTTCAGGCTTGGGACAAAAAAAGCCTCTAGGGAATTGCGCAGCGGTCTCGAAGGTGATGTTTTTTTCCTGGACCGTGGTATCGATCGTGACTTCCACCTCCTTGGCGGCTTCCCCGTGCAGCGCCACCGAAACTTCAAAGATCAGGCGCGCTCCATCTTCGCCGATTCTTTTGCGAAAATAGATGAAGTCCGAGGGATTGCAGGGAAACTTCCACTGGAAACGGGTTTCGCCACAAAAAGCCTGAAAATAGGGATTGGCCACCTAGGCTTCGACCACCCGCTCGTCGCTCAGATTCTCAAAAGGAAATTGCCCTGCCGGCTTTCGCGGGATTTTGCCTTCATGACCGCCCCCAGAAGTGCTCAGAAGCAACCGGTTTCCTGCGGAATCACTGCAGTTCCTGGTCGAGGACAATACATTGATTCTGGATTTTTGTTAAGCTTTTTCAGGATGATGGACAGATTTCAGGGTCGACTAGCTTAACCGCGCCGCCAACCTGTCCAACCGACTCGGACCACCTCAACCTGCTGGGGCCGGTCAAAAACGCGAAGGGTCGCGTATTTGTCCCCGGGGCAGGGCCTTTCCAACCCTCCTTTGACTTAAAATCGTTAACAAAATCAGCAAAAAAAGAAGCTGTCAGCAGGTAATGGCTGAAATATTGCCGATCCATCCCTGATTGAGGAGATTCGGTAGGCAAGAATTGCAGATTGTCATGGGCTGTCTCGCCACTCCGGCAAACCAAATTGCTAATACTAGGAAATAGATGCCGTTTGCATTAAATGCAAAACTCCCGATCAGATTTTCCAGCATACTTAAATTATAGGCTTTTTAATGAATTAACGTGTGGGAGCTTTAATTGACGTGCTTCTTGCATAAAAGGTTACAAAAAAATGGCCTCACGCTTGGAGCCGAATTCTCAGGGGCTCTGTGGGCATCTTTTTCATTGCTTGAAGGAGACCTAGCCAAAATCTCATAGTGAACGATGGGCATTCCTAACCAGGAGACAGCGCATGTCAAGCATTAACCCCGTGTCGTACAACATAACTCACCGCGTACAAGCTTCTTCGACAAAAAAAAGTACTACTCATCACGTCAAACACACCTCAAGCATAAGTAATTCGCATAATTTCTGTTCAACTATCTCAAAAATAAACAATAAAAATAATCACAATACCGGAAAAATTTACAACACCGGAAGCACGCACAGCACCGGCCACACTGGTAAAACCGAAAACACCGGCCACACCGGCAACCCCGGCCACACTGGTAAAACCGAAAACACCGGCCACACTGGCAACCCCGGTCACACCGGTAAAACCGAAAACACCGGGCACACTGGCAACCCCGGTCACACCGGTAAAACCGAAAACACCGGGCACACTGGCAACCCCGGCCACCCCGGTCACACCGGCAAAACCGAAAACACCGGCCACACTCACAACACCGGTCACACCGGCAAAACCGAAAAAACCGGCCACACTCACAACACCGGCCACACCGGAAGTGCTCACAACACGAGTAACTATACAAATAAATCAAATCATAGCCAACAAAAATCAACAAATACAAGGGGTAGTATTATAAATAAGACTGTATAGCTACGAATAAGCGGTGTGAAACTGGTCATCCCCGATGCCCATGAGGGCCTCAAGGCCGCAATAGTCAAGACGTTCGGGGCCACGTGGCAGCAATGCCGGGTTCACTGGATGCGTAATGCCCTGGCCCGCGTCCCCAAGACGCAGCACGCCATGGTTTCGGCCGCCTTGCGCCAGGCCTTTTTGCAGCCGGATGCGGCAAACGCCAGGCAGACTTGGCGGCATGTCGCGGATCAGCTTCGCGGAAAGTGGCCAAAGTTCGCCAGCTTCATGGACGAAAGCGAACACGACGTGCTGGCCTGCATGACCTTCCCCGCACAGCACCGGGTCAAGCTGCACAACACCAATCCGCTGGAAAGGCTGAATAAAGAGGTGAAACGACGGGCAGACGTGGTCGGCATCTTCCCCAATAAGCAGTCCATTGGGCAGAAGGATTTAATCATGTTTTCCGGTATGTAATGCAAGTAGGTACCCAACGTCGCAATAACGACAGGCGAGGCCATGTTCCCGATTTTTCCGATCGGGCGAGGCAGCTTGCCTGCCGGGACCGACACGGCCATTGCCATGGAGGCATCCGCACCAACCACCGCACACGAGGTCGCCATGATGGAAAGCCTGCAAAACTCCCTAGCCGTCCAAGCACAATCCTTCGGCGCCATTGCCGGCAGCGGCACGAAATCCCGGAACGTCTCTTCCGGCGCGACTACCGATGCCACCACGACGACAGGCGATACGGTACAGATTTCCGATGAGGCCCGGCAGCAGGCCGCAGCAAGCCAGTCGGCCACGCCGAACACGACCGCCAACGCCACGGAGATGACTGCGTCCGAAACCGCACAGGCCCAGGGGGGCACCACCGTGGTGGGCACGGCCTTGACCGCCTCCGGACGCCAAGTCAGCATCCAGCAATGCACCCGCACGACAACCGCGACCGACGGCAGCGGCAAGAGCCTGACCCAAAGCGGCCTTCTGGTCAGCGTCAGTGGGAACGAGGAGGAGCCGGGGCAAAGCTATCTGCTGTCCGGCGACACCATTCTCACCGAGGACAAAAACGGTGTGCTGTCGGTTTCTGCCTATCGCGCAGGTCAGGAAACCTCCGGCGCGGATATCATCATTGGGGTTAGCGGCGCGGCCCTCTCGGGCGGCGCGGGCGACGACACCATCTTCGATTTCAGCCGCACAGGCGCGGAAAGCATCCAGGGCGGCGACGGCAACGATACGATCATCGCCCGAAACGCCATTGGCAACACCATCGACACCGGCCGCGGCGACGACACTGTGGTCGTGACCGGAAGCATCAGCGGGGGCACCGTGAGTCTCGGCGACGGCAACGATACCGTGCGTGCCACGAACATCGGTATCTCTTCCGACACCTCAATCGACACCGGCAACGGCAACGACACCATAAGCGCCACCTCCATCAGCGCCGGCGGGGGCCAGGTGAACATCACGACCGGCGCGGGCGACGACACCATCGACGCCGGCTTCATCGGCTTTGGTGGCACCCAGGTCAACATCGACACCGGCGACGGCAACGACACCATCGACGCCACCTCCATCGGCTTTGGTGGCACCCAGGTCAACATCGATACCGGCAACGGCAACGACACCATCGACGCCAGCTCCATCGGCTTTGGTGGCATCCAGGTGAACATCGACACCGGCGACGGCAACGACACCATCGACGCCAGCTCCATCGGCTTTGGCGGCATCCAGGTGAACATCACGACCGGCGCCGGAAATGACACCATCGACGCCACCTCCATCGGCTTTGGTGGCACCCAGGTCAACATCGATACCGGCGCCGGAAATGACACCATCGACGCCAGCTCCATCGGCACCGGCCCGAGCAGCCAAGTCAATATTTCCACCGGCGCCGGAAATGACAGCGTCAATGCCAGCTGGATCGGCATCGGCTTCAACAGAGGCGGATCAAGCCAAGTCAATATCGACACCGGCGCCGGAAATGACAGCATCACTGCCACCTGGATCGGCCTGGGCATCGGCGGCTCGACCCAGGTCAATATTGCAACGGGCGCAGGCAACGACAGCATAAACGCCAGTTGGATCGGCGGCGGCATCAACAGAATCGGATCAAGCCAAGTCAATATCGACACCGGCACCGGAAATAACATCGTCACTGCCGATATGTTGGAGTTCCGGATCGAGTCCTTCGCCTGGGAGCATCTCGTGCAGGGCATGGTCGAGAATGCCCAAAACTCAGGCAATGGGGACGGAAACGTCATTGCCGGCGCCGGTGTCAATATCGTCCCGGCGGGGGGGGACAGCTGATGCTCTGCTCGTTGGCGGTGGGACCATGACCATGCACAGAGCCAGCAGGGCCTAGGCCACCAACTCCGGCCTGGGCGAGGCGTTCCGGTTCGGCGGCGTGCAGAGCCAGCTCGTCTAGCGGCTGCATACCGAGGGCGAGGTCAAATTCCGGCAGTTGGTCAAGCTCGTTGTCATGGAATAGTTATCCTTGAATCAGTTGGAGCGCCATCTTAGGCAAAGAGTTGGCCTGTGAGAGCATGGCGACAGCAGATTGTGTCAGGATTTGCTCGCGTACGAAACTGGTCATCTCCGTAGCAACGTCGGTATCGGT